>Ga0209291_1000150_pt1 | contig 68094 bp, 62 predicted proteins | sample GOMGulsemesocosm_FD_184633 | JGI IMG/M metagenome (GOLD analysis project Ga0209291, IMG submission 184633) | Methane-oxidizing microbial communities from mesocosms in the Gulf of Mexico - GOM9B Gulf of Mexico (SPAdes) (version 2) | ecosystem: Environmental > Aquatic > Marine > Cold seeps... | reverse complement strand
ATTTATATCACTATTGATAAAACACTACGTAAACTTTGGTCTTTATGTGCACAACCTAAACACAGACCACGATCATCAATATTGACAAAACCACTCTCGCTGGGACTAACCATTTTTATCGGATACTATTACCTCTATTTCTATGCTGTACTGCCAATTGATAAACCAAAAAAGAAACATATAAATAAGAGCATGCTGCATTGGAACGACTTTGTTGATACATTTCATCCATAAAATATGGTAATACAGGCTCTTTAGGATGACTTTTACTAAAGGTGACTCTGAGTAAGCATACCGCCTTCCATTAACAAAGCCTAGAATGATGGCAAAGTGGATAAAAACGATGAATGTAGAGCAACTTAAAACTTTTTGCATGTCCCTAGCGGGCACTAGTATTAATGAATATAACGATAGTCGCAACTTGCTTAGCTACGCATTAGACGACAAAAAATTTGCCTATTTTAAAACCAGCGACCCCGAGCGCTGGCGTTTTAGCATTAGAGTAAGCCCTGAACGTTTTTTAGAACTCACAGATCAAGATGGTATAAAGCCTGCTCGTTACATGCACCGCTTTCACTGGATCAGTATTGTCAATGTCGTCAGCATCGATGAAGACTACCTCAAAGAACTCATCACCTATTCTTACCACAAAGCCATGAGCAGTTTATCTAAAAAGCGTCAAAAAGAACTAATCTCTTGCCCATAATATCCGCAGACGTTGCTGTTTTTTCTCTCGCTTTCGATACTGTTATTGGTTAGCTGCACGTTCTGGATTAACTGCGTGCATAGCTTTGGATGAAAGAACAAATTTAAAGATGAAGATAAACAAAACCGCTGGAATGCCTCCTAGCAATGCTCAGCTATTCGCTCCTTTGTCAAAAGCCTTTCCAAAGTGGCACAAATAATCAACTATACATTTTTGTAAACTGAACGCCAGCCTATTGCAAGTCGCCGCGATTATCCTGATCTAAAACAGACAAGGATTTAGCGATGAAAACCACATGCACCATTGTAATCACTCTACTTTGTGCCCACTTAGTGCTCGGTTTATCGGGTATTGCGCTAGGTGATTTATTCCCTGCTACGACGGCCATCGTCGCCTTCAACGCAATGGCTATTAGCATAGTACTTGCCGCACGTTGGCGTTGGGTTGATAGCCTTTTAGGAGGGGCAGATAAAACCTATAAAACCCACCGCACACTTGGTTACACGACTGTGATTGCCAGCATTACACATTGGGTTACCGCTGATGATGCCCTTGCCGGTATTTTCCCAGCTTTCACTGACGCCGCGAATGAAACTGGCGAGCTTGCGGTTATTTTACTGTTACTCTTAGCACTCATTTCTGCGCTTAAAATCATGCCTTATCATCTGTGGAAAAAAAGTCACAGCTTGATGGGGCCGCTCTTCATGATCTTGGTTTTTCATACTTTCTTTTCTGCAAGTCCTGTTCAGGCTGGCTCCGTTATTTGGTGGCTAGAACTGGTGATTTCGATCACAGCCATAACCGCCTGGATCAGTACTGTCATTACGCTGCGAAAACCCCATGAGCTAAAAATCGCAAGGATAAAAAGATTACCCAACGCCATCGATATCACTGTCAATAAACCTAAGTCGCTTAGATTTTTACCCGGACAGTTTGCCAATATCAGTATGACGGGTGATAGGTTTAAGGAAATTCATCCTTTCACCATCGCAAGTTCAGAAAATAGTGATCAATTGCGCTTGATCATTAAAAGTGCCGGAGATTACACAGAACACCTTAACCAGCACCTCGATAGCAGTGACACCTTAAAATTGCATAGCATTAGAGGTGGATTTCGTATCAATTGTGCCGTGGACAGAAACCGTCAAATTTGGGTCGCAGGCGGTGTCGGTATCACGCCTTTTTTGGCTGCACTGGAACAACTGTCCATGCAAAAAAGTAATGCTGGCAACTCCCCTGCCATTGATTTATTTTACGCGCCCTCTTTAGATTTAGGCGATGATATAATCGCGCAACTTAAACATTACCAACACCAATTGAGCTTTTTAAATGTGCACTTTTTAGCCAAAGGAGAGCGCCTCAGCCCCAATCACTTTACTGCATTAGCGGAACAATGGCAGCGCGCTTCACTCTATTTATGCGGCCCTGATAGCATCAAAAAAACGGCACATACCTTTTATAAGCAAGGGGGTGGTCAAGCTAAAATATATAGTGAAAATTTTGACTTTCGCGCTGCAATAACTCTAACTGACATGTTAAATTATGCACAACAAAAATGGCCAAGTACCCTAGGAATACAGCGCGAAGATTTTTTAACACTAATACACAGCGCACAAAAGCAATGGATAAAACATGCGAATTTTATTACTCGAAGATGATCTACAATTAGGCCCTTGGATTCAAGAGTCGCTCAATAGCGCAGGACATGTCACTGATCTTTTAACCGATGGTCGTCACGCTTTAGCCACCGTCACCACGCAAGATTACGACATAGTTCTACTGGATCGAATGGTTCCTGGCTTAGATGGACTCAGTGTATTAAAAGCGATGCGAGCGGCAAAAAACACCGTCCCGGTATTGTTTTTAACCGCGCTTGGTGAAGTCGATGACAGAGTTGCTGGGCTTGAAGCGGGAGGCGATGACTATCTCACTAAACCTTTCGCCTTTACTGAGTTATTGGCCAGAGTCAATGCACTAGGTCGTAGAAACAGCTCCGCTGAAAGCACACAGAGTAGTGTTTTAACCTATCAAGATATTGAACTCGACTTGATGAGCCGACAGTGCCTACGCGATGGACAAAAAATAGAACTCAATACTAAAGAGTTTTTATTATTGGAAATATTTTTAAAGCATCCTAGTCGCATCCAAACTAAAGCGATGTTGCTTGAAAAAGTATGGGATTTACGCTTTGACCCAACCACCAGCGTGGTAGAAACTCATATCAGTCGCCTACGTAACAAAATAGATAAGCCTTTTGATAAAAAGCTGCTGAAAACAGTCAGAGGAGCTGGTTATGTTTTGGAGCAATAAACTGGCGCAAATAAAGTCTCTGCCAAAACTCAGTGCCATCAGACAAGCGGCATTATTAACAACCATTTTCTTAATTATTTTGTTACTAGCAGGGGCTACTGGCGCTTGGCTATTCTATAAAAACATTCTGGAAAACACCGATATTGAATTGCGCAACCGGCATCAAACTCTCAGCGCGCAAATACTTAATACAAATACACCCATTACAGCGCTTCCCTCAAGCGGGCTGCTGTTTGCCAGCTTACAAACGCCCGATGGGCGTATCTACGGCCCTAAACACAAAAAAATGTTCAAATATGCGGGTTTTCAAAGCTTAGAGATCATTCATTCAGGCGAAGAAGATACTTGGCGCATTTATAGTGCAACCGCCGGTGAGAACAAGCTCGCGATGGCCATCAATATGGAGCCCAAATATGAGGTTCTAGAGCATGGTAGTGAACTATTTCTAATCATGGGTATTTTAACCACGGTATTAACATTGCTCACTGCACTATGTATTGGCCTGCGCGCGCAACAGCGTTTAAACCATATCCATACAACACTAGATAAAGTCGCTGAAGGTGATTTGAGCGCACGAATAAGCCCTGCGCACAGCAGCGATGATTTAGCGCAAGTGGCCACCCGTATCGATGAAACGAATGCCCGTTTAGAGCGTTTATTGCGCCAAAGCAGAGACTTGGGTGCCAATATTGCACATGATTTAAAAACCCCGTTAGCAAGACTGCGCGCAAAATTGGAAACAGCCCTTGATCACTCTGACCCAGTTCAAGTCAATCAATACATCGAAGATGCCTTGGAGCAATCAGATCAAATGATTGCGACTTTTGAGGCAATATTACGCCTTGCGCATTTAAACTCGGGGCAATATCGTCAACGCTTTAGTGCGCTTTCTCTCGCTGATATCGTTCGCGAAACAGCCGAAATTTATCAGGCAGTAGTTGAAGATAGCGAGCATTTCTTTAGCTTAAAGATTGATTCTAGCATTCAAATTAAAGGGGATAGAGAACTCATTATCCAATTAATTGCCAATTTGCTGGAGAACGCCATCAGGCACACACCGACTGGCAGTTGTATAATACTCAGTTGCATCGGCAGAACATTGACGGTCTGTGATAACGGCCCGGGGATTCCCATCCAACATAGAGAGCAAGTATTAGAGCCAATGTACCGACTGGAAAAAAGCAGGAACACGACAGGCAATGGTTTAGGTCTCTCTCTCGTTCAAAGTGTTGCGCAACTGCATAAAGCACAACTGAGCTTAAGCAACGCAAATGCTGACGCTAACAACCCGGGGTTATCTGTCAGCCTGAAGTTTACAAATATGTAAACTTGCAGACAGCCACATAACAGCTTAGTACGTGATAATAATCCCAACATCAAAGAGAAACCAAGGAGATTATCATGAAGAAATTACAACTAGTACTAAGCTGTGTCCTCGCCGTTATTATCGTCAGTTTTGTGTTTGCAGGTTTTGCAGCACTTGGTTTAGCCATTGTCGGTATCAGTTTTGCACTATTGGCCTGCACTGCTCTTTATCGCAGCTGGTTACAATATAAATATAAAAGAGCTCACCCTGACCCTGTCGTAAGCAGCTATTAACCATTGTTTCTGAGGTAGGTTGTGCCTACCTCTCGTTTCTTGATGCGCTTAACTTTTTAAAACAATGAGCATACCTGTATTTATTCTGTGCACATCAATCCACTGTCATAGAATCATCAGAAAAATACCCTTTTTGTTTGCAATAGAGGACAAATAATTTATTATCGCACAAATAGAAATGATTATTATTTGCTTTTAATTATAGGTTGTATCATTTGATTTTTAAAAAAAAATTATCCCCTTTTTCGCTGACAACTATGGTAGGCATATTTCTTATCCCCTGCGCTGTCAGCTTTTTTTTTGTGCTACTTCAGCTTGAACAAAAAGAACAGGAGAACTCATTAGAAAACCGCGCGCAGGCTCAATTCCAAATTTTACAATCAGCCTTTGTTGAGATCACCGCGGTGTTACAAGCGCTACGTAGCGTCATAGAGCTAAAACCGGATATCAATAGTCAAGAATTTGATGCTTTTGTTGCATCACAAACCATTTCAGATTACGGTATTAGTGCGTTCGAATGGATTCCAAAAATTTCTGTAACAGAACATGACAACTGGGTTAAAGCTGTAAAAGAACAAGGTTTATTTGATTTTAAATCAGCCTTTGATCCAGAGCTTCAAGACAGTCGGATTGAAGATATTTTCCCAATTAGATATAGTTCTTCCAATCAAATGCAAGGTTTTTCACTGGGTAAGAACTTGGCGCAAGATCCTGCTAACAGTGCACTGTTATTAAAGTCGCTCAATAGCGCTAGTATGCAATTAATGATCAATCAATCTGACAATTTTGCAGACAACTCTAGATTTATTTTACCTGCATACACTGACCAATCATTTGAACCTGAACAACTACTAGGCTTTGTAGCCGCCTCTATTAATTTTGAAGAAACCATTAATATATTGTTGGGGAACACGCTTTCAAAGCTAAATCTTTGCCTGCATGTGCAACGTAATTTATCGAAAGAAAATTTAGCGCGTATCGCGAGCAGCGATAGTGATGTTTACTCGAACTGTCCCAACTCACAGCAGGATTATATTTCTGTTATTAATTATGCTTTTGCAGGCCAAGTACTTGTCTTCAAATTTTATGATAAAGAGCTGAACAGCAAACCCTTACAGATAAAAACGGCTCACATTGGTTTTATTGCGTTCATTATTGCCGCTTTTTTCGGTTTATACTCCCTTTATCAATCACGAAAACGTTCTTTGTACTCCGATGCTTTGATAGAGCAGGAGCAAGCTAAGCTCTATGACCTGACCGAGGATTATAGCCAACTTTTTAAACTATCTTTGGACGGCATTTATAAAGCGGATTTCAAAGGCAATTTGTCCAGCGCAAACCCTGCTTTTGCCAAAGCTTTTGGCTATAGCTCTTCGCAGCAAATCTGTAAAAACATCACAACAATTCAAGATCAATTACATCTCAGTGAGAAGAGTTATCAGGATTTTCTTCAAAAACTACTGCAAGACGGGCAAGTGATTAATTTCGAATGGCTAGGTGTTACTGTCAACAACCAACCTGTCTGGCTTACTGAAAACGCCTACTTAGTAAAAGATAATCTAGGTAATGCTTGTCACTATCAAGGTTTTATCAGCATTATTACCGAACGAAAACTAGCAGAGCAAAACCTAAAGTATCAAGCTGATCATGACTCACTCACTGGATTACGCAACAGAGCATCCTTTGTACGGGTACTAGATAAGCAGATTAAGCAGCGTAATGACGCAAAGATAGCGATATTTTTTATCGATATAGACCGCTTCAAGTCTATCAATGATAGTTACGGCCACGCCGTAGGAGATGAGCTTTTAATAGAGTTTTCAAGGCGCTTAACCAAAAGCTTTGAAACCGCTCAAGTGGCTCGCTTTGGTGGCGATGAATTTGCACTTTTCTTGCCAGATGTTTTAGATCCTGAACAATTGATCATGCACTGCGACCAAATTTTACAGACGATGCGACCTAGTTTTCAATTTAGTTCCAACAGAAACTTAAGTATTACAGCGAGTATTGGGGCGAGTTTGTTAACTCAAGCGTGTGATGATGTTTCTCAGGCATTGTTAGAGGCTGATTTAGCGATGTACGATGTTAAGCACAATGGACGAAACAATAAAGCCATCTATAGCTTGCGCCTGAGTGAGAACATTGAACGACGTCTTAAATTAGAAGTTCTACTAAAGAACGCTCTAGAAAACCAAGAGTTCTATTTGGTTTACCAGCCTATTATCAAAATTAAACAGAGACAACTAGCCGGCTTTGAAACTTTGGTTCGCTGGTTTAGTCCTGCTCTCGGGGAGATATCTCCTGTTGAATTTATTCCTATTTTAGAAGAGCTTAATTTAATTGATGCGGTGGGAGCATGGATCATGGATCAAGCAATAAAACAGCTTATTCAATTCAATCAAGTCCGCGAGGAAAGTGGCTTATTCATCAATGTTAATGTGTCGCCTAAACAGTTGATTAGCCATGATATGGCCTGTTTAATCAAACATTCACTAGCGCGCCATAACATATCGGCACGGCAACTAAACATAGAAGTCACTGAGACTCAACTTTACTGTGATGGCACAACACTACTCGCACAGTTGCATCAGATAAAGGCCATGGGAGTCGGTATATATATAGATGACTTTGGTACAGGGCATAGTTCCCTAGAAAGATTGGTCAGCTTCCCTCTCTCTGGGATTAAATTAGATCAATCTTTTATAAGCGCTCTACAATCACAATCCAATAACGCCATCGTGCTAAAAGCAACTATTCACATGGCCGAGTTACTTGGGCTGAGCGTCACTGTGGAAGGCATAGAACAGGAGTACCAACACGCTTTTTTTAAAGAGCTTCAATGCCAGCATGCACAAGGGTATTTATATAATACTCCTCTGCTTCCTAATAAAGCGATTGCTGTGTTACTACAAGATTGTAACTCCACCATTTTGGCGGCTAAAGAAACCGCTACCCACCCCGAAACTTTAAAGCATAGTTTTAAAATAATTTAACAGGGATTGCTATGAAGCCTTTAATCGCCTCTAATTCTTTTACAAAGCAAACAATCCGAGCCTTACTGACACTCAGCATATCTTTAGCTGCCGTTACAGCAGCCGTCTCAGCCGCTGAAGTTAACATTTACTCAGCTAGACAACCTTTCTTGATTGCCCCTATTTTGAAAGAATTTACTCAGCAAACGGGGATTGTTACCAACATAATTTATACGCGCAATGGTTTAGTAAAACGCCTTGAAACTGAAGGTAATCGAACGGCGGCTGACGTCATTTTAAGCTCTGATGTATCTCCCTTACACCAACTCGCTAAGCTGCGACTCACACAGAGTGTTGACAGCGAAATTTTAAAACACAATATTCCAAAACATTATAGAGACCCCAATAATCAATGGTTCGGCCTCACTTCCAGAGCGAGAATCATTTACGCCGCCAAAGATCGCGTTGATCCAGCTCAGCCTATCGATTACGAGGACTTAACATCAAAGATGTGGAAAAATAGAATTTGTTCTCGTTCAGCCAATCATAATTATATGCGCTCATTAATCGCTTCTATAATGATAGCCAAAGGAGAAGTGTTTGCCGAGCAGTGGCTACGGGGGTTAAAAGAGAACCTAGCGAGAAAACCCCAGGGAAACGATAGAGCCCAAGTGAAAGCGATTAGTGAAGGTGTGTGTGACATCGCTTTAGTGAATAGCTATTACTTTGGAAAAATGCTCAACAATAAGCGTAAAAATGAGCAAATTCAGTGGGCTAATTCTGTTAATTTAATATTTCCTAACCAAGATGGCCGCGGTTCTCATATGAACATTAGCGGTATTGCACTGAGTAAAAACGCGCCAAATAAAGAATCAGCGATTCGCCTCATGGAATATCTCAGTGGCGATAGCGCCCAGTATCTATATGCTCAAAATAACTACGAATTTCCCGTTCGCAAAGCCACGCCTCATTCGAAGTTATTACTTGAACATATGCCTAGCTTTAAACAAGACGAAGTATCTCTCGCTGCGATTGCCGAACAATCTGAGCGAGTGACGGCACTATTAAAGCGTGTAAAGTTTGACCTTTAGAGAATGATGTCAATAAATAGCAAAACACAGAGAGACTGACGTTAGTTAGTTTTCATCCAGAAACATAGCCGTAGCGAGAACGATTCAATCGTTCAAGATGGGCACTACTAGATGCAGGCGTTTGGTTATTCCAAACAACTAAGTCTAGTGGAGTTCAGTCTGCATGAGTGAAACGTTCGCTGTAGGCGGCTGTTTCTGGATGGGAACTAGTTAGTTTTCATCTAGAAACATGGCCGTAGCGAGAGCGATTCAATCATTCAAGATGGGCACTACTAGATGCAGGCGTTTGGTTATTCCAAACAACTTAAATCTAGTGGTGTTCAGATTGGGTGAGTGAAACGTTCGCAGTAGGCAGCCGTTTCTGGATGGGAACTAAGCAATGCGGCGTAGTACATTTTTGTATTGATCAGCAATTAACTTTGTCTTGCCGTATTCATCACTGTTTTTTGTTAGCGATCGCAGTGAACGCTGATAATGCGCAATAGTTTTAGATAAATATTCCCGATGCATCGCACCGCTGTCCTCCCAAAGTATTGAGCCCACAGCTTTAACAGGGAATTCATTAACCCCTTGGCCTATCAACCGCTTAGCGGCATTATTATTGGTATTAACCGCCACTAGATGCATTATTTCGTAATACCACTTTTGCTCTTTATGCAACTCTTCGCCCAACAGCGATAGACCCAGTGAAGACAAGCCCTCACGCAACTGGTATTGATGCCGTACAGGGCATAATAAAAACTCAAGTTGATAATTGCGATATTTTTTAACCAGGGCACTTACCATTTTTAAACTGAGCTCACCGCCCACACCCGCTATCACGATTAAATGAGAGTCCTCTGTCGGATACTGATCAATCGGTAACTCTCTTACATCTATCGTATGCAATCGCCATTGCTTAGATCGTTCCGGCAAGCTTGATAATAAATGCCGCTCAAGCTTGGTCATAATACTGGATACAATATCAACAAAGTGGATGGTATTAACCGTATCCCGCGCAAGAAACCCAATACCAAGTTGTCCGTGATCACAACAGCAATCCCAAATATGCTGATAATGGCGTGTCACCATACGATCGATTGCTTGTAATCGCTTACCTTTTTTCACAATATTCTCTTAAAAAAACACCCATTGTAGATATTTTTGAATGCTATTAATACGTACAATAGCGACTTCTTAAGCCTTAATATAACATTGAGGTCTGATCCTATAGATAGAATAACATTATGAGCAAACTAGATTTTTCAGCGATCAATAAATCGAGCACCCTCTCTTTTAAAGCGCAGCGCAATCTGATTAAGAAATTAGGCCAAGGGCAAACTGTACTTTGTAAGCACTGTCTAAAACCTCTAAAACTAACGGCATTGACCTCTGCTGTCAGTGAAGATGAAACAGGGGTGCGCTGTGCTAAAGGTTGCACTGATATAGTATTGGAATTTGTCTGATCGGCAGTGTCGAATCATGAAACTATTTTGAAAGACAAGTAATTTAGAAAAAAACATCCCCTGAACAGTGCACTTTTAGCCCGCATTAAAACGAGTAACCACTTACTTACAACACAAAAATATTAATATTAAATTCAGACACTTAGCTTATTGATGGTAAATTTGCAGGGTTACTTTACCCTCTTCGCCATTTCTGTTATAAATTTTCTATTAGACTAATATTTTTTCAGGAATTTTATGACGTTACACTCGCAAGCCAAATTGCTGTTACGTTACCAATCTATTGGTATCGCAAGCATAGTGCTTTTAATCATCGCCGGTGTTTTTAGCTACTTCCTATTAAAAGATAATGTCAGCTATCAGCGAAAATTAGAAACCTTAGATAAAGAGATTAGGCAGCAGCACCAAGCTCAGATTCAACTAGAAGTGAAAAATGCACGCGAGTACATTATTTACATGAACTCACGCGCTAAACAGCAGTTAATAGAGCAATCCAAATCCGCGGTAGAGCAAGCGCATAGTATTGCGAGTAATATCTATAAGCAGCAAAAAGATAATTTTTCAGAACCACAAATCAAACAGCTTATTGTCGAAACATTACGCGATTTACGTTTTTTCAATAATCGCGGCTATTATTTTATTACTCGGGTAGACTCATACTCCGTACTGCTACCTACGGCTACCCATTTTGAGGGTACGTATCTATTTGATAACCCAAAAACTAAAGCGAATATCAGTAACATTTTAAATTCTGTTAAAAACCCTGAACGCGCTGGATATTCAAACTACAAATGGTATCAACCTAAAGATCTTACACAATTACACGATAAAATCAGTTACGCAAAAATCTTTGAACCCTACCAATGGCTTATCGGCACAGGAGATTACTTAACAAGTTTTGAGCAGGACCTTAGGGAAAATGCGTTAGAACGCCTATCTACCCTTAAATCAGATAGCCAGGCTAATATCACTGTATTAGATAGACAATCGAACATTATGAGCCGTGCTAGTATGCAAGCAGGGATTGAACAAACTTTAACCACTGAACTGATTACAAATATCATTGAGTTTTCCAAATCAGGAGGAGGTTTTGTTAATTTCTCTGATCTTTATAAAATTAAAGATGCTGACAGTTTGTTGGATAGATATGCTTATGTCGAAACGATAGAACCTTTGGGCTGGACCATCATCGCTGATATTTCCCCCACAAAAATCAATGCCATTATTTCAATGCAGCGTTTTCAAGTTGAAAAGCAATCTAAAACGGATCTACACACATTAATTGCCGTGCTAATCATCACCGCTTTACTCACTTTATTTATTCTTTATGTCTATAACTATTGGTTTCAACGACTTTTCAAAAACTACCAAAAAAGTCTGGATTTACAACAAATTAAAATCAATACCAACAATAAGGAGCTAAACTTAGCCTCCACAGTTTTCGATTCGGCTAATGATGCCATTATTGTGACTGACGCAAAATATAAAATCATCGCAGCAAACCCTGCCAGCCATCGTATTACCGGATATACCCCTATCGAACTTATCGGGAAGAACCCGCTATTTTTAGCGTCAGAGTCTCATGATAAGCTCTTCTATCACAAAATAGTGTCTGTTATTAATAAAGAGGGCCATTGGCAAGGTGAAATTTACAAACAACACAAAGACGGTAAGCGTTATCCTGTGCGCATATCTATATCAACTTGCACGGATAAACAGCGTAATATACTAAACTATATATCTGTTTTCTCAGATATATCAGAACATAAGAAAACTGAGCAACAACTTATTTATCTCGCCGATTTTGATCCTTTAACTAAGCTTTCCAAACGACACATTATTGCCGAACGTGTCAAAGAAGTTATTAGCTATAGCAATTTTAATGGTGCTCAAAAATTCGCTCTCATGCTCATAGACTTAGATAGATTTAAAAACATCAATGATTCACTCGGGCACACTATCGGTGACCAAGTATTAAAAACCATCGCTGATCGTCTTAAAACTAACATTCGTGCGTCGGACACTATTAGCCGCTTAAGCGGTGATGTATTTATCATTCTCGTTAACCATAACAAAGCGCAAAGCGCCGCTACTCGCTTAGCGAATCGAGTGTTAAGAGATCTTGCAGAACCGATTAAATTTGGCACCCATGATTTAGTGGTGACACCGAGTATCGGTATTGCAACTTTTCCGTACAATGGTGAAAATTTTGACGCACTGCTTAAAAATGCCGATGCTGCGCTGCATCATGCAAAAGCAGAGGGACGAAACAACTATCAATTTTTCACTATTGATATGCACCAGCGCGCCTCTGAAAAGCTAACACTAGAACGAGGATTACGCCAGGCACTCAACAAACAACAATTTGAAGTCTATTACCAAGCGCAATATGACTTAGCCACTAACCAACTGGTTGGTTGTGAAGCATTATTGCGCTGGAAGTGTGAAGAATTAGATAACCCTACCCCCGACAAATTCATTCCCGTGGCAGAAGAGACCGGATTGATTTTACCTATAGGCCAATGGGTGCTAGATCAGGCTTGTCGACAAGCAGCTCAATGGATAAAGCAAGGCCATGAGCCAATTCCAGTCGCCGTCAATGTCTCTAGCTATCAATTTAATAAAAAGCTAATAGACCAAGTTGAGCGCAGTTTAAAACAAGCAAATTTAGCCCCGCAGTGGTTGGTGATAGAAATAACTGAAAGCGCCTTAATGGATGACCCTGATTTTACCAAGCAAACATTAAGTACACTGCGTGAGCTAGGGGTTAAAATAGCACTAGATGACTTTGGTACGGGTTATTCATCACTGGCTTATTTAAAACGCTTCCCAATCGACAAACTTAAAATTGATAAAGCTTTTATTAACGGCCTGCCAAAAGATCAAGACGATTTAGTAATCACTCGCTCAATCATTGATGTTGCCTGCAATTTAAACATGATAATAATAGCGGAAGGTGTTGAAACACAAGCTCAGGAATTACTGCTTAAAAAATTGGGTTGTCACCAGATGCAGGGATACTTAAAAGCAAAACCAGTAAACGCTCAGACTTTTAGTGAGCAACACTTTACCAAGAAAGCCAACATCTTTAGTGCCGCTCAAGACAGCTAACCCTAATATAGACACTATATTAGGGTTAGGTTCAATGGCCTTGTAGAGTCGTTAACAACTGATTAACACTTTTCAACCCAGCAATGAACAAAGGCTCTTGGGCCACTGACATGACAGACAAACGTACTGCATTTACTGGCGCTGCACTGTTAAAGTAGGCCGCTTCGCTGACACTAATATCTAGTTCAGTAGCCGCGCTGGTAAATTGCTTAGTACTGACGCCTGCAGGCAAATGCAGCCAACAGCTATAACTTGCGTTTTGCCTCTCGATCTTAGCTTGCGGCAAGTATTTACTCACCAATAACTGACGTTTTCTTGCTATGGAACACTGCATTGCTGCTATTTCAAATACCTGCTTACTATCAATCAGTTTGGTTGCTACTTCAAACATAAAAGGTGACACCAGCCAGAGGGTTGCGCGAATAAAATCTGCCAGTTTTAAATATTGATCTGCTGGTGCCTTGATATAGCCACAGCGAAAACCAGGACTGATAGATTTGGATAAGCTGCTAATATAAAAAGCTTTATCAGGTACGTAATTGCTAATAGGGCTGAGCTTCTTGTCATTTAAAAACGCATAGATATCATCCTCCAATAACCAGATATCATGCGCAGCAACCACTTTAGCAATCCCTTTCCTGCGAGCTGACTGCATGGTCGCACCTGTCGGGTTTTGCTGTGAAGGAAGCACAATCACCATAACAGGCTGTTCTTTGATACACTGCAAGTGAAGATCATCGGCTAGCATGCCTTGCTCATCCATCGCTATTGGAATAACACGCCGTCTTAGGTGTTTACATATAGCCAGTATTCCAGGATAAGTTAACGCTTCTACTGCTATGGCATCGCCTTCTTTAGAAAAAAGCTGAATCAAGCTCGCCAAGGCATTTTGTGCGCCATTGGTTAGCAATATCTGCTCTGGATTTGGTACCTTTAACCCAAAGTATTCGCACCATTTTGCCCCACTGAGACGATGCGCTAATAATCCTGAGTTTTCACTGTATCCAAATAATGCTGCATCATCGATATTATTAAAACTTGTGGATAGCTGCTGATTTATAACCTTTATGGTATCTGTGATCAACGGTTGTAAAATAGAAAAATTTAGCGCATGACCCGTCTGTTGTGCATGTATCACATTGTCCAAACGCTGTGCGAGTACATAGCTACCTTTACCGACAAAAGACTCAACTACTCTTTGTTTTGCCAGCAACTGATAAGCCTTTGAAACGGTGACTGCGGTAGTGCCCATTCTTTTAGCTAACACCCTATGAGCAGGAAGCTTACTACCTACAAGATAATCACCTGCATCAATGGCAGCCCGAATTTGAACCGCTATTTCTTGGTATTTGTAATTGTCCATAAACCTTCTAAGACCTCAGAATAACTGCTGCATTTGATAATACGACGTTAAACACAGGCTCAATATGCTCATTTACTCCAGTAAATTTCGCTATTCGCCTGTTTTTGCCTTGTCTTATCCGTATAAATAACGTTATGCAGAGGTCGCCTTCTTTACAAATTGCTCTGTGTATTTTTAGTGACGCATAACAGTAAAGTGAAAAATAAATTTTACCTTGCGCAATTGACATATGTCAATTTTAAAAATACTATTACAACAAATTATTAACTTATTTATTTACTTACTTTGCAAATTGCCAAAAAAAAACAGCTTGGTGTAAAGTGCGGTAAAATCATAAAGGGAGATGTAAATGACAAATTTAAACGCAGCATTTATTGGATTAGGCGTCATGGGATACCCTATGGCTGGCCATCTTCAAACAAAGGGCATCAGCACCACTGTCTATAACCGCACCAGTGAAAAAGCCCTTAATTGGCAAAAAAAGCATAGCGGTAATTACGCAACCACCCCTAAAGATGCAGCCAGTGGCGCTGATATTGTGTTTGTATGTGTCGGCAATGATCAAGATGTGCGCAGCATTATTTATGGCGATGATGGGGTATTAGCGGGGCTAAAAGCGGGTGGGATTTTAGTTGATCACACCACCACATCAGCAACGTTAGCGTTAGAGCTGCAAAAGGCATGCGCTGAAATTGGTGCAACTTTTATTGACGCTCCGGTCTCTGGCGGCCAAGCGGGGGCAGAAAACGGCAAGCTGACAGTCATGTGTGGCGGTGATCAAGCAAGTTTTGATAAAGCAGTGCCTTTAATGCAATCTTACTCTCAACAAATTCAATTATTGGGCGAAAATGGCCAGGGACAGCGTTGTAAAATGGTTAACCAGATTTGCATCGCGGGTGTTTTGCAAGGGCTTTCTGAAGCACTGAGCCTGGCGCAAAGTGCCGGTTTATCGGTGCCGCAAGTCGTTGAGACTTTAAAACATGGTGCGGCGGGCTCATGGCAGATGGAAAACCGTTTAGTCACCATGGATCAAGATAAATTTGATTTTGGCTTCGCGCTGGATTGGATGCGCAAAGACCTTGGCATTTGTCTCGATGAAGCTAAGCGGTTTGATCTACAATTACCACTGACACAAGATGTTGATAACAGATATGAGCAACTACAAGCTGCTGGTTTAGGAAGAATGGATACATCTGCGTTGGTCAAAGCACTGAAATAATTATCTAGACAGAAATATCAGGGCCTTGTGGCCCTGATACCTTTTTTTATACTATTCTCGGCCCGCCTTCTCTGGCAGCCCTAAGCTGTTTAGATATTCATCATTGAAGTCTTCACTATAGACACTGAATTTACCTTGCTGTCTCTAAAGCTTTTCGAAGGCAGACCTAAGCCCCCATGATATGACGGCGCAGGCGTCTCACCTGATCTAAATCGATTTCAATCGGTATTATCTGCTGAATTTCATCCGCTTGAGGCAATATTTCACCCGCGGGATCAACAATCACCGAACGCCCATTTCCACCCGCTAACAATCCGTTAATATCGACAGAACAACATTGATTTAAAGCCGCAGTTGCCACCGCATTGGCCTGTTCGATATCCCTATCAATGGTTCCTGTTAGTGTCACGTGGATGATCACTTCTGCTCTCACAGCCGTCAATGTTCTGGTCGTTTCTGGGAACCGGGCAGCGTAGCAAATTGATACTTAGCGGCAAGTGGCTCTTCATTTAGCTGTTTAAAAGAATACCTCTTGTTCATTAAAACACTGCTTTATGACAGTTTATGTCTGAAAACGCCAATAAACTCCTCCTCGGAATGATCACCTTGACATTCAAACTATATTCACCTATTTTGTTAAATGCTCATTTAATTAAACGATCATTTAAGTATAATATCTTAAGTAATGCCACTTGTTAACACCAGTGGATGGGGTGGATTTAGGTTTTTCTAGGACAAATAAGTACACACCCAAGTGATCGCACAATGAAGCTCTGGACGATTTAAGCGCGTCTTTTTTATCCTCGATTTGATGAATGTTTAATAAAAGGAATACTTGAACGATGCCTAAAGTTGGAATGCCAGCGATCAGAAAACCCCAATTAGTTGATGCGACCATGCAAGCAATTAATGCCGTCGGTTTGCAAAAAGCCAGCGTGGTTATGATCAGCAGTTATGCCGGTGTCTCCCCTGCTATTATCAATCATTATTTCGGTGGCAAAGATGGCCTGCTTGAAGAGACCATGCGCAGTATTTTGCGACAGCTGTCTAACGGCGTACAAGAGCGTCTTTCACTGTGCCATAAAGACGACGTAATAGCGCGAATAACAGCGATAGTTGGCGGTAATTTCGATCCTGTGCAACTGGACTCAAAAGTCGTTAAAACTTGGCTGGCCTTTTGGTCGCAAGCGATGCATCAGCCACAATTATTCAGGCTACAAAGAGTCAATGAAAAACGTCTTTTATCGCATTTAATTATCGAACTTAAACGCGTATTACCCGCAGAAAAAGCAAAATTTGTCGCGCTTTCTATCGCGGCGCTTATCGACGGTATTTGGTTACGAGGATCACTTTCCCCAAGCGGAATAGATGGACAGTTAGCCCAGCGTATCATCGCAGATTATTTAGAAAAGCAATTACCGCGTGAAACCTTTGAGTCTCACCATCAACAACCACTTTTAAAAGGATCACCCCATTGAATCCGACAGCGCTATACATCGACGGAAAACACACTGATGCGAGCTCAGATGAAACATTCAACAGCTATAACCCAGCTACAGGCGAACTGTTAGCAAAAGTACAGCAAGCCTCAAAGGAAGATGTTGACGCTGCAGTCGCATCAGCCGAGCGCGGCTTTGCTATTTGGTCGCAGATGAGCCCGACAGAGCGCGGTAGAATTATGTTACGTGCTGTCGCTATTTTGCGCGAGCGTAACGATGAACTGGCGATGTTAGAAGTACTCGATACGGGTAAACCCATTCAAGAAGCGGATTGTGTCGACATAGAAACAGGCGCGGATGTCATTGAATACTATGCGGGTCTTGCCAGTAGTATTGCCGGCACTCAACAGGACTTAGGGGGCAGTAATTTTTATTATACGCGCCGCGAACCGCTGGGAGTGTGTGCCGGTATTGGCGCTTGGAACTACCCTATTCAAATCGCTATGTGGAAATCAGCTCCGGCACTAGCCGCAGGTAATGCCATGGTTTTCAAACCTTCTGAAGAAACACCACTGAGTGTATTAAAGCTTGCTGAAATTTATACTCAAGCAGGTGTGCCCGATGGCGTTTTCAATGTTGTGCAAGGCGATGCGCGTGTCGGCCAAGCGCTTTCTCGTCATCCCAACATCGCAAAAGTATCATTCACAGGCGAATGTAGCACGGGTAAAAAAGTCATGGCAGATGCTGCCGGTACGTTAAAAGAAGTCACCATGGAGCTTGGCGGAAAATCTGCTTTCATTGCCTTTGGCGACTGTAAAATCGACAATGCGGTATCCGGCGCCCTACTGGCTAATTTTTATACTCAAGGCGAAGTTTGCACTAACGGTACGCGTGTTTTTGTACACAGCTCTATTTACGATGAGTTTGTAGCAAAGATCAAAGCGCGCACCCAAAAGATGATTATTGGCGATCCAACCGATGCCAATACGCAAGTCGGTGCATTAATTTCCAGAGCGCACCTTAAAAAAGTACTCTCTTATGTTGACGCTGCACAAGCTGCTGGCGCACGACTAGTTTGCGGTGGCGAACAAGTGACTGAAAATGGATTAGTAAAGGGTAATTTTGTACGCCCAACCGTGTTTGCCGATTGCTCTGATGATATGCCCAATGTTAAAGAAGAAATATTTGGCCCGGTGATGTCTATCTTAAAGTTCGAAACAGAAGAAGAAGTCATTGCTCGTGCTAATAACACTGAGTACGGTTTAGCTGCGGGTATATTTACCAACGATTTTTCCAGAGCGCACCGTGTTATCGCTAAGTTACAAGCGGGTATTTGCTGGATAAACACTTGGGGAAGTTCTCCTGCGCAAATGCCAGTTGGCGGCTACAAACAATCGGGTATTGGCCGTGAAAACGGTATTGAAACACTCAATCAATATTCGCAAGTAAAAAGTATTTATGCAGAACTTGGAGACATAGAGTGTCCGTACTAAACGACAAAGCTGGCTCAATTTACGACTATATTATTGTAGGAGCTGGCTCTGCAGGCTGTGTACTCGCAGATCGCTTAAGTGCGGATGGTCAGTTCTCTGTTCTACTATTAGAAGCGGGTGGCACCGATAAAAGCATCTTTATTCAAATGCCCACGGCGCTTTCATACCCAATGAACAGCTCGCGCTACGCTTGGCAGTTTGAAACAAAGCCAGAAGCGGGTTTAGATGGGCGTGTACTTCATTGCCCTCGAGGGAAGGTGCTCGGTGGTAGTTCGTCCATTAACGGCATGGTGTATGTACGCGGTCATGCAAAAGACTTCGATCAATGGCAAGAACATGGCGCTAAAGACTGGAGCTACCAACACTGCCTTCCCTACTTCAAAAAAGCTGAAACTTGGATGAAAGGTGAAGATGATTATCGCGGTGGTAGCGGTCAACTCTTTACCTGTAATGGTAATAACATGAGCACCAGTCCTTTGTATTCAGCTTTTATTGAAGCGGGTGTACAAGCGGGTTACCCACAAACAAACGACTATAACGGCTTTCAGCAAGAGGGCTTTGGCCCGATGCACATGACAGTGAAAGACGGTGTACGTGCATCCACCAGCAACGCTTATCTGCGTCGCACTATGAAACGTAAAAACTTCAAAATCATCAGTGGCGTGCTCTGCAACAAAGTCATTATTGAAAACAAAACAGCGAAAGGTATTGAATACAATAAAGGCGCTAAAACCTTCCAGGCAACTGCTCGCAAAGAAGTGATTTTAAGCGCTGGCTCTATCGGCTCACCACAAATTTTGCAGCTATCAGGCGTTGGACCAAAAAAAGTATTAAAAGATGCAGGGGTAGAACTAATACATGATCTCCCTGGTGTTGGTGAGAATTTGCAAGATCACCTGGAAGTGTACTATCAATACAGCTGTAACCAGCCTATCACTTTAAATGGCAAGCTAGACTTATTCTCTAAGGCAAAGATAGGTACGCAGTGGATCTTAACCAAAACGGGTTTAGGCGCCACTAATCACTTTGAATCTTGCGGTTTTATTCGTTCAAAAGCAGGCGTTGAATGGCCCGATATTCAATACCATTTTTTACCGGCAGCGATGCGTTACGATGGACAAAAGGCAGTTGACGGTCACGGCTATCAAGTACATGTCGGACCTAACAAGCCGACCAGTCGCGGACGCGTATGGATTGCATCTAACAAGCCAAGCGACAAACCAAATATTGTGTTTAATTATTTATCGACTGAGCAGGACAAACAGGACTGGCGTAATTGTATCCGTCTGACGCGCGAAATCTTAGATCAAAATGCACTGCGCGAATATCGCGATCAGCTAATACAACCGAGTGAGAGCATACTCAGTGATGAGCAAATCGACAACTGGGTTAAAGAAAATGTAGAGAGCGCCTATCACCCATCTTGCACATGTAAAATAGGCGCGGATGATGATCCTCTGGCGGTATTAAACAATGATTGCCAAGTGCGTGGCATCAAGCAGTTACGCGTAGTAGATTCCTCTGTTTTTCCAACGATTACCAACGGTAATCTCAATGCGCCGACCATTATGGTAGCAGAAAAAGCCGCTGATATTATTTTAGGTAAAACACCATTAACCGCGACCAATGTGAGTGTTTGGCAAGATCAACAGTGGCAAAACAGACAGAGATTAAATCCTGTCATATCTTCTGAAAAGGAGAACCACTAACCAAGAATTTATACTCTAGGAGCCTATTGGGCTTGGCCGGTCGTAGCGAGGGAAATGGTCAAATTCTGATTTTTCGCAGTAGATTAGTGTCAAGTCCGACAGGCTCCAGGTTCAATGCTATGCGGTTAAAAATGTCAGCTCTGCTTAACTTTTCATTTTTACCCGCATAGCAATGCCCTTAGTTGATTGAGGATTCTCTCCAATCAATTTATTTAATTTTAAATATTAAGGAAAACACCATGTCAAAGAAACAGAAAGCTAGAAGTAACAAGTATTTAACTACAGCTGCTGCACTTTCACTAGGACTAATGAGCAGCATTGCCTTTGCTGGTAGCTGTGACAAAGTTAGGTTCTCTGATGTAGGCTGGACCGATATCACTGCAACCACTGCCGTGACTAGCGAAATCGTGAATGCACTTGGCTACGAAGCCACGACGCAACTGCTATCTGTTCCTGTGACATATACATCGCTAGCCAATGGCGACATCGATATTTTCCTAGGTAACTGGATGCCCACGATGGAAGCGGATATCGCCAAATATCGTGAAGCAGGCACTGTTGAGACTGTTCGCGCAAACTTAGAAGGAGCTAAGTATACATTGGCCGTCCCTAAATATGTGTTCGATGGAGGCGTTAAAACCTTTGCTGATCTCGTTAAATACAAAGACAACTTCAAAGGCAAAATTTACGGTATTGAGCCCGGCAATGACGGCAACCGTTTAATTCAAGACATGATCGACAAAAATGCCTTTGAACTAAAAGACTTCAAATTGGTTGAATCATCAGAAGCAGGCATGATTTCACAAGTATCACGCGCCGCTAAACGCGAACAGTGGATTGCTTTCTTAGGCTGGGCTCCGCACCCAATGAACGCCAACATTGACATGGCTTACCTTGACGGTGGTGATGATTTCTTCGGTCCTAACTACGGTGGTGCCAGCGTTTACACAAACGTGAGAAAGAACTATCTACAAGACTGCCCTAACATGGGTCAGTTAGTACAAAATCTAGACTTCTCTTTAGAGATGGAAAACCAAATCATGGGCGCTATTTTAGACGATGGCAAAAAGCCAGAGGAAGCGGCAAAAACGTGGTTGAAAGCGAATCCTGCAGTCCTAGATAGCTGGTTAAAAGGCGTTACAACTAAAGATGGCGGCGATGCAATCAAAGCAGTCAAAGCCACTCTATCTATGTAGCTTTTATAAACCTAAACCCGGCAATTGGGCGTCGTTTTAGGCGTAGAAAAATGCATTACAACTAGGCATGATTAGTTAATACCCTTGGATGATTAGGCATCTAATTCACCAAGGGTTTATTACGATTTTGCAAGTCTAAAGCGATGCAGTGAACTCCCTCACTGGGTGAATTCAACCGATACGTTAAAGCTAAAGAAAATAATAGCTTGAATTAAATACGAAACGGTCCTCTGCCGATTTTAGACAAGAGAAGATGGCGAGCATAGCCTCGCCATCTTCTCTTTAAAATTACTTTAATTCGGCGATTGAATGCGCTCTTTCAGGATTCAACCGCTTAATTTAGGGTTACACTCCACTATCTCCACCACATAATAACAAAAGGCTTTGCATGAACTGGATAACCGAACACAAAATTCCCATTGGATCAGCAATGGAGGACGTTGTCGATTGGCTTACCGATAACGCAGATTTCATATTCGATGCTATCTCTGTTTCACTGGAATGGCTAATACTCTTTATTGTCGATTTTTTTGTCTGGCTACCCCCTTCTGTCCCTATGATAGCAACAGCCGCCACGGCATGGTTCTTACACAAAAGCGTGCCTCTGGTTATCTTTGTCGTTTGCGCACTGTTACTGATTCTCAATTTAGGTTATTGGCAAGAAATGCTAGAGACCTTTGTCTTGGTTATAACAGCTACCAGCATATCAATTGCGTTTGGTGTACCTATTGGCATTACCGCCGCGCATAAGCCTTGGCTATACACTATATTACGACCCATTTTAGATTTAATGCAGACCATTCCCACTTTTGTTTATTTAATTCCAACGTTAGTACTGTTTGGCTTAGGCGTAGTCCCTGGGCTTATTTCTACCATCATTTTTGCCATTGCAGCCCCTATTCGCCTCACCTACTTAGGCATTAGCAAAGTCCCGGAAGATTTAATCGAAGCGGGACGTGCATTTGGCGCAACCCCTTTTAAATTACTGTACAAAGTAGAATTACCCGCCGCCATGCCAAGCATTATGGCCGGTATCACGCAGTGTATTATGTTATCGCTTTCTATGGTGGTTATCGCAGCTCTGGTCGGTGCTGATGGCTTAGGAAAGCCTGTGGTTCGCGCACTTAATACAGTGAACATTTCTCAAGGATTTGAAGCGGGTCTTGCGATTGTACTGGTCGCTATTATTCTCGATCGAATTTGTAAGGCGCCTAACGCCAAAGAGGAAGGGTAATCATGAGCGCTATTAGTATTCAAAACGTCGATGTAATCTTTGGAAAAAACACCGCAAAATCACTCGCTTTGTTAGACCAGGGGAAAACCCGTCAAGAAATCATCAAGGAAACCAACGATACTGTTGGTGTTCACGATGCCAGTATTGAGATCAAAGAAGGTGAAATTTGCGTTTTAATGGGGCTTTCTGGCTCCGGAAAATCAAGCTTATTACGGGCGATTAACGGGTTAAACAAAACCAGTCGCGGCAAGCTTTTAGTTCAAGATGGCGATGAGATGGTGGATGTTGCCAGTTGCAACAGTGCCACTTTGTTGCATATGCGCAGTAAGCGTGTCTCTATGGTTTTTCAAAATTTTGCGCTAATGCCTTGGTTAAGCGTTTTAGACAATGTCGCTTTCGGCCTAGAAATGCAGGGCATGAGTAAGCTTAAACGCCATGAGAAAGCACTTCACCAATTAAAGATGGTGGGCCTTGATCAGTGGGCAGACAAACTGCCAAGCCAATTATCCGGCGGCATGCAACAACGTGTAGGCCTTGCTCGCGCTTTTGCCATGGATACTGACATACTATTGATGGATGAGCCCTTCTCAGCACTTGATCCTCTGATTCGCACACAACTGCAGGATGAGCTGATCGAATTGCAGCAAAACATGAGAAAGACCATTGTATTTGTCTCTCATGATTTAGATGAAGCACTGAAAATCGGCACTAAAATTGGCATCATGGAATCCGCTAAAATCATTCAATATGATATTCCAGAAAACATTGTATTGAATCCAGCCAACGCCTATGTACAAGATTTTGTCGCGCATACAAACCCTTTAAATGTACTTAAAGGTAACTCGCTAATGACGCCTATCGAACAGTTAGAGGGGAATGACAACAGCCGAGTACTAGACGTAAAAAACAATATAGAATTACAGCTAGATAATAATCGACTGGTTAAAATCACCAAAAACTCGGTACAAATACCCATGCAATTCTGTCCTAGTGAATTAGATATTGAGCAACTCGCAACAGATACAATCGCCATTGTCCCCGAGGATATTAGTATGCGTCGTGCTATCGAAATAAAACACTCAACGGGGCTACCGATTGTGCTCGCTAAAGAAGATAAAGTGGTAGGTATGCTGAATGACAATAGCTTTTATCATGCCTTGCTTGGAAAGCATTTCAAAAAAGACCTGCCATAATCTCCCTTGAGTAGAGGTTAAATACTATTTAACCTCTACTTTCATCCCAGCGGTCATCAATTTAAACAAAAGTCCCCTTTTAGAAGATTGATCTTTACATCAATAAATGGATAATTAGCAGATTATATATCTTGGTTTGTTTATTCTTATATTAATCTTTTATAAACAAAATTTCAGCGCCTTATCGATACCCCAACGTTTTTCCTTACTTAATAAGTATCAATGCCGAGCCTTTTCTATGCACAACACTGATTCAAAAAACAGCCGCAAACCTTCACCTTCTTGGCGGGTCAGTGACAGCGAGAACTTGTATGCTATTAATGAATGGGGGGCGGGATATTTCAACATATCTGAATCTGGCGAAGTGCAAGTATCTGTGCAAGGTGGTGAGGCTAAAAACAGCGTATCACTGCTAAGCATTATTGAAGGTATGAAAGAGCGCGGTCTGGAAATGCCCAGCATTTTGCGCATCGAAAACGTATTGGATCAACGTATCAAAGAGCTAAATGAAGCATTCCTTCGTGCTATTCAAAACAATAACTATCAAGGCAATTATCGCGGCGTCTTCCCGATTAAAGTTAATCAACAATGCCATGTTATTGAAGAAATCGCCGATTTTGGACAACGCTTTAATCACGGTTTGGAAGCGGGCTCTAAAGCGGAACTTATAATCGCTTTGTCACAGCTGCGGGACCACAAAAGTTTAATCGTCTGTAACGGTTATAAAGATGCTGAATTTGTCGATTTAGGCCTGTTTGCCACCCAATTGGGCATACACTGTTTCTTTGTACTGGAAACCCCTGCCGAACTGCCGATTATACTTGAGCGCGCTCAAGCATTAGGTATCAAACCTTTAATCGGTGCACGTATTAAATCTTCGGTGATCGTCGATGGACACTGGAATGAAGACAGTGGTGATCGCTCCATTTTTGGTTTATCCACCAGCGCCTTATTAGACGTTGTTGAGCAGTTAAAAACTGCCGGCATGATCGATTGCCTGCAACTCTTGCACTGTCATTTAGGATCGCAAATACCTAACATTCGCAATATCCGTAGCGGTGTTCAAGAAGCTTGCCGCTTTTATACTGGCCTAATTAATGAAGGTGCGCCTATGGGCTATCTCGATTTAGGCGGCGGATTAGCGGTAGATTATGAAGGCGCCCGTACTAACAGCACCCACAGCATGAATTACCAACTCGATGAGTACTGCGTTAATATCGTAGAAACAATAGCTGAAAGCTTAGACCCGCTACAAATTAAACATCCTACAATCGTGACTGAATCAGGTCGCGCGACTGTTGCCTACTCATCCCTGTTGCTGTTTAACGTGCTCGATGTACGTAACCATGAACCACAGCCCTTGCCAGATACCTTAAAAGAGACTGATCACGAAACACTGCACAATTTATTTGCCGTCAATACTGATGTTAACTGCAACAATTTCCAAGAGTGTTATAACGATGCACTCTACTATCGCGATGAGATACGCGAACTATTTCGCCGTGGCCAAGTAGGGCTTAGAGACCGTGCATTGGCAGACAACATTACCCTCTCTGTACTGGATAAAATTGCTAAAATACTAAAGAGCATCGAACGTATACCGCCAGAGTTGGAAAACTTACCTGAGTTACTCTGCGATATTTACTATGGTAATTTCAGTTTATTCCAGTCCCTACCGGATATATGGGCAATCGATCAAGTGTTCCCAGTAATGCCTATACATCGTCTTGATGAGCAACCCACTCGCGAGGCAATCATTGCCGATATCACTTGTGATTGCGACGGTAAAATAGATAAATTCATCTCGCCACAAGGGATACGTAACACCTTACCTTTACACGCATTGAATCAAGATCAAGAGTATTATATTGGCGTATTTTTAGTCGGAGCTTACCAAGAGACACTCGGCGATTTACACAACTTATTTGGCGACACGAATGTGGTGAGCGTGAAAGTAAACCCCGATGCCAGTTTTGACTTTGTACGCGAATTCCAAGGTGACAGCATTGCCGATGTACTGAGTTATGTCGAATATGAACCGAAGCAAATGTTAGAACAGTTCCGACGTACTGCGGAACAAGCGGTGCGTGATAAAACCATAAACGCCTCACAAAGACAGAGAATGTTGCGCGCTTTTAAAGATAGCTTACAGGGCTATACTTATTTTGAGCGTGAGCAACACTAATAATTTAAGAAAAGGATCTACCATGTCCAAAGTTATGATCATAGGCGCCGGTGGCGTTGGCGGCGTTGTCGCACAAAAATGCGCACAAGTCAGCGAAATTTTTAGCGACATCATGTTAGCCAGTCGTACTTTATCTAAATGTGATGCTATAGCAGCTCTAGTTAAAGAAAAAACCGGTCAAACAATTCGTACAGCAAAAGTCGATGCAGACAATGTACCTGAACTGGTCACTCTACTAAATGCAGAGCAACCAAGCTTAGTGATTAACGTCGCTCTACCCTATCAAGACCTCACTATTATGGATGCCTGTTTAGAAGCCGGTGTTCACTATATGGATACCGCTAATTACGAGCCTTTGGACACCGCTAAATTTGAATACAAATGGCAGTGGGCTTATCAGGAAAAATTTCAGAAAGCGGGATTAACCGCACTCTTAGGAAGCGGCTTTGACCCTGGCGCCACGAACGTTTTCACCGCCTATTTAGCTAAACATTATTTTGATGAAATTCACGAATTAGACCTTATCGATGTTAACGGTGGTGATCACGGTTACCCGTTTGCTACTAACTTCAATCCAGAGATCAATATTCGCGAAGTCACTGCAGAATGTCGTCACTGGGAAAATGGTGAGTTCGTAACTACCCCTGCCATGTCTAAAAAAGCCTCTTTCACTTGTCCTGAAGGAGTGGGTACTTACAACATTTATCGCATGTACCATGAAGAGCTAGAATCGTTGACCAAACACTACCCTAGCATCAAACGCGCGCAATTTTGGATGAGTTTTGGCGATAGCTACTTAAAGCACTTAGAAGTACTCACCAATGTGGGCATGTTAGGGATTGAGCCTATTGAATACAAAGGTCAAGAAATTGTGCCTATTCAGCTACTTTCGCAAATGCTGCCTGATCCATCATCACTAGGACCACGCACTGTCGGTAGAACCTGCATCGGCGCTGTCGTTCGCGGTATCAAAAACGGCAAAGAGCGCATCGTCTACCTATACAATACCTGTGATCATCAAGCGTGTTATAAAGAAGTTGGCTCGCAGGCGATCTCATACACGACCGGTGTACCCGCCATGATTGGCGCTAAGCAAATGCTTGAGGGGAACTGGATTAAACCTGGAGTTTGGAACATTGAACAGTTTGATCCCGACGGATTCATGGACGATATGAATCAACACGGCTTACCTTGGAAAGTCATCGAACTTGATGAATTCAATCTAGACGCCTAGGAGGCTATCCGAGAACTGTGATCGTAGCGAGAGCAAGGTTATTTGAGGAAGAATTAGCGGTGATTTAAGGCGAATAGCGTGCTATTTAACGACAATCAGCGTTGATTATAACCAAATAGGATTGTTCGCAGCCGATTAGCCTGTTTTCGGAAAGCCTCCTAATGCCCCACTGCAACTGGCACTCATTCAACGCGCCAGTTGCTCTTCCTTTTTTAATAAAGATAGAACATCATGCAATTCACCGACTTTACTAAGCTCGATTTACAGCGTTTACCCTCCCCCTGTTTTGTCGTTGACCAAGTGGCTATTGAGCGCAACTTAGCGATTCTTAAAGATGTTGGAGAGCAAAGCGGCGCTAAAGTACTAGCGGCATTAAAAGCCTTCTCTATGTGGGAACTTGGCGAGCTTACCGCCAGTTATTTAGACGGTATTTGTGCCAGTGGCTTGCATGAGGCAAAGTTAGGTGCAGAGGAATACAAAAGCGCAGGTCGTAACAATGAAGTGCACGTCTATAGTGCGGCATTTTCAAAGAGCGACATCACTGAACTGCTCGCGTTTTCTGACCATATTGTATTTAACAGCATCAGCCAATGGCACGCTTTTCAAGACTTGATAAAAACGGCCAAAATTAAACGTCCGACACTCGCATTTGGCTTGCGCATTAACCCTGAGCACTCAGAGGGGAGTGTACCTATATATGACCCTTGTGCTCCCGGGTCTCGTTTAGGTATTCGTTTTCAAGATTTAAAAGATCAGGATCTGCAAGGTATTAGTGGACTGCATTTTCATACTTTGTGTGAGCAAGGGTTTGCAGCACTAGATCGTACTTTAAATGCTGTAGAAGAAAAATTTGGGCATCTATTAACACAAATGCAGTGGGTTAACTTTGGCGGCGGTCATCATATTAGCGCGCCGGGTTACGACACCAAGGGTTTAATCGCACGTATTAAGGACTTCTCGCAAAAGTATGCTGTACAAGTTTACTTAGAGCCAGGGGAGGCTATAGCCATCGGCAGCGGTATATTATTAGCCGAAGTTTTAGACATCATTGAAAGCGATGGCGCACAGGCGATACTCGATACTTCTGCTACTTGCCATATGCCTGACACCCTTGAAATGCCCTACCGACCAGACATTATCGGTGCGGGAGAAAAAGATGAGCTAGCACATACCTATCGACTCGGCGGGCTTACTTGTCTGGCCGGCGATATTATTAGTGATTACAGTTTTAGCGAACCGCTACAGATAGGCCAACGCCTTATCTTTGAAGATATGGCACATTATACGATGGTCAAAACCAGTACCTTTAACGGTACTAAGCTACCTGCTCTCGCGCTTTGGAACTCCAAAACGGATGAGCTAAAACTAGTCAAAGAATTTGGCTACAGCGATTTCAAACAACGTTTATCATAATTTATACAGAGCATAATATGACAACCCTAAGCGATGATTATCCAATTTTTTTAGGCTCAGAAATAGAACAACCAACCCCGCAAGACGCTGCCTTTCACGTATTGCCGGTGCCTTACGAGCATACTGTTTCTTATGGTGGGGGAACCGGGCAAGGCCCTTCAGCAATTCTTAAAGCTTCTTGGCAATTAGAGGAATGGGACGGAAAATCAAAGCCCTGCGAGCAAGGCATCTATACTTGTCCCCCTGTTGATTGCAGTGAAGACCCAGCACAAATCATTAAGAACATCGCTAAAGCCACTGCGCAAATTGTTAAATATGGCGCAATGCCTGTTGTCTTTGGTGGCGAGCATACCGTCACTTATGGTGTCGCAAAAGGCTTGCGAGATGCTGGTTACGATGACTTTGGCATAGTACAGATTGATGCGCATGCAGATCTAAGAGAAGCTTATGAAGGCGACCCTCTATCTCATGCTAGTGTAATGAAGCGCTGTGTCGACTTAGGTATTCCTTTATATCAACTGGGAATCCGTGCTTTTTGTGAAGAGGAAATGAAAATTCGTGAAGAACAAGGTGTCTATTTTCAGGACGCTGATGAACTTGTTCCCAATAACATCCAGTCAATTCTCTTACCAGAAAACTTTCCTAAAAAAGTCTTTTTCACACTCGATATCGATGGCATGGATCCCTCTGTTTTCCCATCCACTGGTACACCTGTTCCAGGCGGGCTTGGCTGGTATCAAACTTTGAACATATTTGAGTCTATCGCCAAACAACGTGAAATTATAGGTTTTGATATTATGGAATTTGCACCTATTGAAGGCTTTCACGCTTACGATTTTGCTGCATCACTACTGACTTACAAAATGATGGGAATTGTGTCGCGTTCAAATGAAGCAAGCGCGAGACTTAGCGTATAAACATCACTCAACACTGTGCGCTTTTTGTATAACTTCTATTAAGACAAAGTGCACTTAACCTTCTTCAAGTTAAACTTTTAAAGCGCCCTTTCAATGACTTAAATTGAAATACAACAATTTTAGACTATCCTTATTTATTATAGCAGTCATTATTACTCGTTAATTTAAGCCATCTATTTAGATTTAATTTTTAACACTTTCCTATTCATGTTACTGTTAATTACCAGCTCATAAACTGAAAATAAATGTCAAGTAATAATACTGCAGACAACCTATATTTATTGATAACAGTATCAGTAAACATTTGATTGCAAACAATTTATCAACACTTTTCATTAATCATGATTTAAGAGGCATTATGAATCCTATTGGTAAAGTCATTTCACTCACCAATCCACTAACGGTTGAAGGTGCAACTGGGCACCGCTGGAGGCTGTATCAGCACAATACTATTTTCATAGGCGATCGTATTTTCACATCCCCTCGCGATCGAGCTGAAATCCAACTTGTTGATAACAGCATTATCGTGCTTGAAAAAGGACAGAGTTGGACTCCTACGCAAGAGTCATGTCAGGTAAGTGCTGATTTCTTTAGTGCCGACGCCACCATTAGCGATAGCGCAAAAGGTGAAGCAACGCTAATCGAACAAATGCTACAGCGCATGCTGGTTGATGAAGTGACAAGCAGAAGCATGCGCTCGTTCAGCAATTCAGTCGATTTACTCAGCAGTGATATTCACTTTGCCGAGCGCTGGACGGGCTAAAGCCTTAAGATGCAGCGAACAAGTCCCAGATAATCCTGGCGTACAGGATTGTTTGTGATTGAGGCAGTGGTTTACCCAAAGGATACGATGACAGGCGGACTGGTTTCCCGGAAAAAACCACTAACAAAGCGCACGAACCATCCTGTACGCTGCTAAGGATTGATTTCTCAGCGGTCAACAGAGATGATTTTTGTTTCATTTTTTTCCTTCGTCAGAACGCTTGTAAATGATTAGCTATTCACTTCGTATTCTTCCGCAAATTTAACCGCTTAGACTTACTTATTAAAAAAAGCACAGGGAACTGCTGGAGACTTATTCCCTATTTCCCATAATTTATATGCGAGTTAGTTTTGCGCTCATGCCCTAGAGTCGACATTGGGCCGTGTCCAGGAATAAACTCTACATCATCCCCTAAAGGCAATAAACGCTGCGTTATCGAATCTAACAAATGCTGGTGATTCCCCTGAGGAAAATCAGTCCTACCAATCGATCCGTTAAACAATACGTCCCCCACCTGTAGCAATTTTGTCGGTTCATGATAAAACACCACATGACCTGGGGTATGCCCTGGGCAATGGAACACTTGTAAAACTTGCTCGCCAAATGTCACTGTATCATTATGCTCTAACCAACGATTAACACTAAAATCATTCACTGGAGAAAACCCAAACATTTGGCACTGTTGATCCAGTGCATCTATCCAAAATTTATCGGCGATGTGCGGCCCTTCGATGGGTACTTGATAGCGCTCGATCAGCTCAGCAACACCACCTACATGATCCAGGTGTCCATGCGTTAGTAGTATTTTTTCTAAGTTTAAGCCTAACTCATCTAGGAGTTCGATCACTTGGCTAACATCCCCACCGGGATCAATAACAACTGCCTTGTTACTTTCCTCACATATAAATAGCGTGCAGTTCTGTGAAAAAGCGGTTACAGGGATGATTCGATAGTGCATACTTTAAATTCCTAGATTCTATTTTAATGAGCCCTCAGCGCATACTCATTCGCGCCCGCTACAATTTACGGTGGTCTCTTTATATTTATTGTAAAACACATACCTACACCATGACACTCTTTAAGGAATTTATATGAAATCCCAATTAAAACAAGATGCACCACTGTTAAAAGAAGCTATAAGAGTGGGTACCGTATATTTACAACAACGCAAAGCGGGTAAGTTTGAGCCTTCTGATTCCCTGAGTATAAAAGTAGAAGCTATTTATCGTTTATTAGTTCAAGACAAGCTTATTATTGCATTACCTGAAGACAAGGAAGACGGTAATGGCATGAAACACAAACTCGCTTTGTGGATCGAAAAACAATTACCTACTGACCATCCTTTAAAAAAGAACTAAATGGCTAGTCACAATAAACAAAAGATTTTTGCGGCTGTTATTAAAAGCTTAGAAAGTCAGTTAGCGGTCAGTTTAGAAGCCGCTAACAATGCTCGATCACAGGCTACTCATAGTGAATGCATTGCCCAGTCGCGCTACGATACTTTAGGGCTAGAACAAGCTTACTTAGCCGAGGGGCAAAGTGTTCGGGCAGCTAATTTGCAATTGGAAATTTCTTTAATTAGAGATCTACAATCAAAATACTTAAAGACTCAAAACCAAAGTGAGGAAATTCTATTAACTTCGGTAGTATTACTGAAGAAACTCAATGACGATAGCCACCCATTATTAAGACTATTTATCTTACCGATAAGTGGTGGAACGACTGTTCAAACAGAAAATAGTGTCTTACAAGTACTTTCTGTCAACTCCCCGCTAGGTAAAGCTTTACTAGGTAAAGAAGAACAGGAAATAGTCTCTATCAATCAAACGCATTACGAGATTTTAACCATCAGTTAGGTGTAACATGAAAAAGATCCTTATCGTTGCGCACGCACCATCAAACAACACTCAGTTAATGCTTAACAGTTTATTAGCGGGGATTGAGAGAAACGATCTTCCAAATATTACCTATCAATACTTAAATCCACTACAAGCTCAGCCAAGTGATGTTCTAACATGTGACGCCATTATTCTAGGTACTACAGAAAACTTGGGATATATGAGTGGCGCGCTAAAAGACTTTTTTGATCGAATTTATTACCCCTGTCTAGATGCAAAACAGGGCCTGCCCTTTTGCTATTATATTCGCGCAGGACACGACGGTACAGGCACAAAAATTGCGATAGATAACATATGTAACGGTTTGAAATGGAAAAAGATTCAAGCCGAAATAATCTGTCGCGGTCAGTGGCGTGATGACTTTTTGGACGAGTGCAGAAATATTGGAGAAAATATAGCCTGTGGCTTAGATTTTGGCATATACTAAAGATTCAAATAGTTTTAAATCACAGCAATTTATAGGCATCAGGATGATTAAAAGGATTTCAGCTTTAGCATTTTCTTCAATGATTGTAATAGCTAGCGCAAACGTAACAGCCAATACTTTTTTCTCAAATCTGAAAGAGAGCGAAGTGCAAGCTATCTTTGATCGAGCTGATAATTCTAAAAAAGCGGTATATTTGACTAATAAGAGTCAAACGGACATTCCCGCCGTTCAGATACTTCCTAAAAGTGATAATCCGAAATTTGAAATTACTGCCACTACACGCTGTATTAAACTCTACAGCTGTAACCAAAATATCTGTTTAGTCGATCTGAATGGTAAAAAATATGCGACTAGCGAAAAAGTTTTAAACCAGTTCACTCAACTACAAGTAAATACTGACAGCTGCTTGACACAACTCCCTAAAACATTAGCCACTAAAGCACTAAAACCTGCTAAAGCGGTAACTGTAGCGTTATTTAAAGTCATTAAAGTGCCAGCCAATGACAGCTTAAACGTACGTCAAAGTGCTAATTACAAAAGTAAAAAAGTAGCAACCTTGGCTTTTAATGCCAGTTGTATTAAGCGTTTAAGCTGTAAGGGAAAGTGGTGCAAGATAGAACAGAGTTCCATGCTCGGCTGGGTGCATAAAAACTACCTTGCTCCTCTAAACGCTAGCGAAGCAAGCCACTGCTTATAAAAGCGCTTCAATCTTAATAGACTGCGTTAAGCTCACCCTTTGACCCGGTAATAAAAAAAGCTCCTCATGGGCGGTATTTGCCGCCTCTACACAGATGAACTTGCTACTTTCTTGCAAAATATCATATTGCTTAAAAGCATTACCCGGATTCCAAACAACGGTGGAGCCACTACCTTCCTTTTCAATAATGAGTTTTCGCTGGTATTGCTTATCGATCAATACTACAGCGCCTTCATGAATATAGATGCTATCTATCGCATCAATATTAGCCAACTCTCCTGTTTGGTTCGCACGAGTGTTATTTAACAATTTATCTATATACTCACAGCCATTAAGCCCTTGTACTGCTACTTTTTGGCTATCTGCTACCGAAAAATAACTGTGGATGGCCTGCGTTAAAGGCTGATCAGTGCTTGAACAATTAGCGGTCTCTATTCTCATCAGTAATTGATCATGGTGAACTTCAATTTCGAAAGCGACTGTCAATGCCATTGATATTACCGCGCTTGGAGAAAAACGTAGCTTAGTGATATCGCCAGTAGCGCTTTGTAAAACACTGCTCTCTAGTTGCCAGTCAGTGATTCTAGCGAAACCATGATTAGGTTCAGAGGGATCATTCTCGTGCGGCCCAAACCAAGGCCAACATAAAGGTGCACCTGCGCGGACAGCATCACGTTCAAGCACACACGTTGATTGATCGAGATAATCGTCAGATAAAGGCCCTGTATGCGTATTTAACCAAAATAAAGCGCGCTCACCGATAGGTTGATAATGCAGCACTTGAGCTCCCATTTTAGCGACAACCAACTCACCCCAAGGCTCTATAATCAACCAAACATCGCGGCCAAGCCATTGAATTTCATGAACACCTTGAGAATAATCAAATTGTGATGACATATTAACGCCTTTTAAAATTAACTTTAAAACCATAAAAAACGCCCCTAATTAGATGAATAAAAGGAGCGTGTATATTTTTGTCCATCTATATCAACATTGACAGCAACATCGACCGTAATTATTCTATCAACCTTGCATTTTCAACGCAGCAGCTGCACCTAATAGCCCCGGATATTTTGCATCGCATAACCAGACGGGCACTTGACTCAAATATTGGTTAAAACGTCCTTTATCAGACATCGCAGCGCAGAAGTTACTGTCTTTAATCAGCGCTTTAATTCTTGGCGGTATACCACCGCACAGATATACACCGCCTCTAGCACCTTGTGCTAACACAAGATCTCCAGTGACTGCACCAAGCACTTCGCAGAAAGTTTGCATAGTCAGTAAAGCCAGACTATCTTCATTAGCGATAGCGGCTGAAGTAATTTGTGCCGCTGACTGATATTTTTTAACATGACTTTTAATTTCACAAATCGCGCTATAAAGCGCAACAATACCATCGCCAGATAGAATTCTTTCGACTGAAACACGTTGATATTGTTTTTGTAGCAGCGCTAAAATTTGCACTTGCAGCTCATTGACCGGAGCAAATGAAATATGTCCTCCTTCTGTGGCAACAGCCTGCCAACTCAAATCATTATCCCGTTTGCTTGGAACAAGAGAAGAAACGCCTAAACCAGTGCCTGGTCCTAATACCAGCCTAGGGGCATCCTCCCCCTCTGCAGAACCCGATTGCAGCAATATTTTTTCATTTTCCTCAATAAACAGCATGCCATAGGCCATTGCAGTAAAATCATTGAGCAAGACAAGCTGCGTTAAAGCCAGTGAATCTTTCATCGCCTGAACATTAAAGGCCCAGTGATTATTGGTCATTTTAATGTCTTTTCCAATAGGGCATGCAAAAGAAATACACGCTTTATCTAAAGGAGAAATACCAATTTTTTGATAGTAATGAGCAACCGCTTGATCAAAATTCTCAAAGTCATTACACCTTAGAATTTCAATGTGCGAAAGCTCTACACCTGCTTTTTCTACCAGCGCAAAACGGGCATTGGTGCCTCCAATATCCCCAACTAGTGCATAATAACTCAATGCTGTATCCCCAATTTTTCTAGAATGGCTCATTCATACTCGGTTACCTAATCGTAATTCCGAAACATTAATCACTACACCGGCTCATTAGAATGAGCGCGCATAATACCTTAATAGCGGAATTTCACTTAGCAACAACCATCCAACCTTCATATTTATACGGCCCAATCACTGTATAAATACGTAACTAAAAGCCATCATTAAAAACGCTGGCGCCTAACTCTGCACAATTAACTTGGGCACGAAGCGGAGAAAACAGTTCACGACCCATGCCCGTTGCACTTCTTTTTAAATCACAGGTCGCATTATCACGAGTAGCAAGTATATCATCAGGCACTTGTACGCTGAGTTCACCCGTGATCGCATTGACGTTGATCATATCACCATCTTGCACTTTTGCGAGCAGACCACCATCAAGTGCTTCAGGCCATAGGTGAATAGCAGCAGGCACTTTACCTGAGGCTCCAGACATACGCCCATCCGTTACCAATGCCACTTTAAAACCTCGATCTTGCAACGAGCCTAAAAATGGCGTCAGTTTATGAAGCTCTGGCATGCCATTCACTTTTGGCCCTTGAAACCTAACCACCGCCACAAAATCTTTATCTAGCTCGCCTTTCTTAAAACGTGCTTCAATTTGATTTTGATCATCAAAAACCACAGCGGGTGCATTTACAATTTGATGTTTTGTATCAACAGCAGAGACTTTAATCACTGCACGCCCTAAATTACCTTTGAGTAGCTTAACCCCACCCTCAGGAGAGAAAGGCTTTTCAAAACTGGTTAAGACTGCAGCATCTAAACTCTCTTGCGGCCCTTCACGCCATTCAATTTTGCCATTGATTAAGAAAGGCTCCTTGGTATACGCCTCTAATCCTTCGCCCATCACTGTTTTGACATTGTTGTGTAAGTAACCACCAGAGAGTAGTGTTTTCACCAGATACGAAGTACCACCCGCTGCTTGGAAGTGGTTGATATCAGCCTGACCATTGGGGTAAATTCGTGTTAACAGCGGTACTGCTGAAGAAAGGTCTGAAAAATCATCCCAGTTAACAATAATACCCGCTGCTCTTGCGACCGCAATTAAGTGCATGGTGTGATTGGTTGAGCCGCCTGTCGCTAGGAGTGCCACGATGCCGTTGACAATTGAGTACTCGTTGACAATTTCATATAGCGGTGTGAAGTCACCATTTTGTGGTGTCATTTTAATCGCACGGCGACAAGCTTCGCTGGTGAGTGCATCACGCATTTCACTACCGGGGTTAATAAATGAAGATCCCGGTAAATGAAGGCCCATCAGCTCCACGACTAGTTGATTGCTATTTGCTGTGCCGTAAAAAGTACAAGTCCCTGCGCTGTGATAAGAATCAGACTCACATTGCAGCAAGGCTTTACGATCAACTTTACCCTCTGCATACATCTGTCTGATATGCGCTTTTTCTTTGTTAGGTAAACCACTAGGCATAGGCCCTGCTGGCACAAATATAGTCGGCAAGTGCCCAAAGCTCATAGCCCCAATAAGCAAACCCGGTACTATTTTATCGCAAACACCTAAATAAGCTGCGGCATCAAACATGTTATGAGAGAGACCAATGGCGCTAGACATCGCGATCGTATCACGACTGAATAAACTGAGTTCCATGCCTGGTCGCCCCTGCGTGACGCCATCGCACATTGCGGGTACACCACCGGCATATTGAGCGACAGATCCCATTTCGTGGGCTGTTTTCTTGAATATTTCAGGATAAAACTGGAAGGGTTGATGCGCTGATAACATATCATTATAAGCAGAAATAATACCAACGTTGACCGCATTGGTCATTTTTAATGCTGACTTATCCGATGGATTACAAGCGGCAAAACCATGCGCCAAGTTACCGCATGCAAGTACAGCTCGGTGCACACTACTCTCTTGAGCTTGCTTCATTCTTGCTAGATAATCGTCACGGCAATCCTTACTTCGCTCTATAATTCGCTGGGTTACTTGGGCTACTTTACTGTGCATCTGTATCACCTTCTTTAGCTTTTTCGTTTAACCTTTACTTTTTCTCGATTTTTATCCCCCATCATACCACTAGATCAAGTATCACCAACTGACAAAGACTGGAACTATTTAGCGATAGTGAGATAAAACACCTACATTCGTTGTAATATTACAAGATTTCACAGACAAATAGCTATCATAATCCCTAAAAAGGAGTAATATTAAGAAAATTAAATTTTCCAAGAGGAACTTTGCTATGACTATTCGTGTTGCTATTAACGGTTTTGGAAGAATAGGCCGTAATATATTAAGAGCGCTTTACGAGGGTAATCATAGAGACAACATTCAAGTCGTCGCTATCAACGATCTCGGTGCTGCCCAGATGAACGCACACCTCTTTCAGTACGATTCAGTTCACGGACCTTTCAAGGGAGAGGTCAGCCACGACTCTGAAAGCTTTAGCGTCAACGGTGACAAAATTGTTATCAGTGCCGAACGCAACCCAGAAAACCTTCCTTGGAAAGCACTTAACGTTGACGTGGTATACGAATGCACAGGCTTTTTTACCCAGAGAGATAAAGCACAGCTTCACATCGATGCCGGCGCTAAAAAAGTAATTATTTCGGCGCCAGGTAAAGATGTTGACGCCACAATTGTTCACGGCGTAAACCATCAAGAGCTAAAAGCTAGCCATCAGATTATCTCTAACGCATCTTGTACAACAAACTGCCTAGCACCTGTTGCTCAAGCACTGAACAACAGCATTGGTATTGAGTCAGGCTTAATGACTACGATTCATGCATACACTAACGATCAGAATTTATCTGACGTTTATCACAGCGACCCTTACCGTGCTAGATCAGCGACTCAATCAATGATCCCAACCAGCACCGGCGCCGCAGCTGCAGTGGGCCTTGTACTACCTGAACTAAAAGGCTTAATTGACGGCATGGCAATTCGCGTTCCGACAATTAACGTATCAGTAGTAGATTTTGGTTTCATTGCCAAGCGCGACACTAGCGTTGAAGAAATCAATAATATTTTATTAAATGCAAGTAAAGACTCAAGCGTCTTAGGCTACAATACTAAACCTTTAGTTTCTATTGATTTCAATCACAACCCATTGTCATCTATCTTTGACTCAACACAGACCAAAGTATCTGGACGCCAAGTTAAAGTAATGTCGTGGTACGACAACGAATGGGGCTTCTCTAACAGAATGTTAGATAACACTCTAGCCCTGATGAACGCACCAGCCTAAGAGAGCCAAACATGTTAAGACATACTAAAATAGTTGCAACACTAGGACCTTCTACTACTAGCTTTGAAGAGATCGAGTCGATCATTCTAGCTGGCGCAAACGTATTGCGACTAAATTTTTCTCACGGCGAAGCAGATGATCACCGTGATCGCGCGCGCGTGATTAGAGAAGTCGCAGCTAAAAACAACGTTTTTGTCGCCATTCTTGCCGACCTTCAAGGCCCTAAAATTCGCATTGCACGTTTTAAAGAAGGTAAAATAGAGGTTAAAGAAGGTGACACATTCGTACTGGATTCAAAACTAGGTAACGAAGAGGGCAACAAGCACCATGTAGGCATCGATTATCTAGCCCTAATCACCGACTCAAGCATTGGTGACATTTTACTGCTTGATGACGGGCGCGTTGTACTTGAAGTTACCGGTGTTGACGCTGAAAAAATCACTACTGTCGTTACTACCGGTGGCCCACTATCAAACAACAAGGGCATTAACCGCTTAGGCGGCGGGCTCTCAGCTAAGGCACTAACCGATAAAGACAAAGCGGATATCATTACCGCCGCACAAATCAAAGCTGACTACATCGCTGTTTCATTTCCCAGAGATGAGCACGACATGCACGAAGCACGCGCCCTTTTGAAAGCCGCTGGCTCAACAGCAGGACTTGTCGCCAAAATCGAGCGCGCGGAAACCATTGCTGACGATGAAATTTTAGACAACATCATTCGCGCTTCAGAAGTGGTCATGGTCGCACGTGGTGACTTGGCCGTTGAAATTGGCGACGCAGCACTTGTCGGCGTTCAAAAGCACATTATCCAACGCTCAAGAAGCTTAAACAAAGTCGTTATTACTGCGACTCAAATGATGGAATCAATGATTACCAGCCCAATGCCAACCAGAGCAGAAGTTTCTGATGTTGCCAATGCCGTATTTGATCATACCGATGCTGTCATGTTATCCGCTGAAACCGCTGCAGGGCAATACCCTACTCAAGCTGTTGAAGCTATGGATCGCATTTGTCGCGGCGCTGAATCTAGCCGCAACTTAGCAAAATCTGGCTACAGACTTGATGAACAGTTTGACAACATTGATGAGACCATCGCACTTGCTGCTATTTACACAGCCAATCACTTAGATGGTGTAAAGGCCATAGTGTGCATGACAGAATCTGGTGCAACACCAAAGCAGGCTACTAGACTGCGTACATCACTGCCGGTATTTGCACTCTCTGACAACCCAGCAACGCAAACCAAAGTTGCCATGTACAGAAACGTGCACACTATCCCATTCAGCTCATCCAAGATGAAAACCAATGAGATAAACCAGCGCGCAATTGATGAAGTTGTAAAAACGGGCGTAGCCAGTGTAGGCGATTTAGTGGTTATCACTAAAGGTGACTATGTTAATGCACAAGGCGGCACCAACACTTTGAAAATTGTTCGTATCGGCGAGAACATTCAGTAGAATACATCTACCGTAATACTCTGGATAATACTCGATGCAGTGCATCGAGTATTATATTATCTTCCTCTTGATACAAAGAAAGACCTAAAGAAAGAATAGCAATTAAAGCTATTCCTCCTCTATTGAATAGCGCGTTGAGCGTAAGCTCTGCTTAATTTTATCTAAGTGCTGATGAAAACCCACCCCACGTTTTAACGTCACGCCCGTTGCTAGCACATCCAATACTGTTAACTGCGTCAGCCTAGATGTCATAGGCATATACACGTCAGTATTTTCAACATGTGGTACACTCAAGACAACCGGACAGACTTTTGCTAACGGGGAATCCTCTATAGTTAAGGCAATAACGGTTGCTCCCGTTTCATTGGCGATTTGGGCGATCTCAACCATATCTTTAGTGCGACCGGTATAAGAGATAATGACAATGACATCGCCGGTATGAGAGGCCGCTGCAACCATACGCTGCATAAGCACATCATCATAGGCAACTACCGGTAAATTAAAGCGAAAGAATTTATGCTGAGCATCCAGTGCCACAGGGCCCGATGCACCCAAACCAAAAAATGAGACTTGCTTAGCTTGCGCTAAATGATCAACCGCTGCCTCAATCGACTTAACATCAAGCTGCTTGCGCGCAGCATCTAAAGTAGCAATCGTGGATGTAAATATCTTATCAGCATACTGCTCAGCATCATCATCTTGCTCCACTGAGCGAGTCACAAACATCGAACCGCTGACCAAGCTTTTAGCCAGCTGAATTTTGAAATCAGGAAAACCCTTGGACAAAAAACTGCGACAAAAACGATTAACAGTCGGCTCACTAACCCCCGCTGATTTTGCTAAAGCAGCAATACTTAACTGTGTAACTACTGATGGATTTAGCAAAATAGCATCTGCCACTTTACGTTCGGACTTATTTAACTCATCGCGTTTTTGTCTAATTTTAGATAACACTTAACTCTCCCACTGGGCACCGCTAATTTTAGTAGTTATTTTACCACATATTATAGCCAAGCATGCCATTTTAACAATCAGATTGCTTTAAGGATCACTTTAAAAAAACTGCCACACATCACATCAGAGCGAGGGTTAAATTAAAAGATGCCCAACTAAGAGCATATTTATCTTGTCATATACGCTAGAATAAGCTGTTTTTTTTAACTTATTTTAGTAATATTACACAATTATTTGACGATTATGGCCAAAACACATAATATAAACCCAAAATCTAGTTTAATTACAAGAAACAAGAGTGATTGATGAATACACCCACAGCAACAGACATTATCATCTTTGGCGCCTTAGGTGATTTATCGCAACGCAAGTTGATTCCTTCACTTTACGATCTGGAAAAGGACCACCTCCTGCCTGAAGGCAGTCGGGTTATTTGCCTTGCTCGAGAACCCATTGATTCAGCCACCTACTGCGAAGAAGCCACTAAAAACCTACTTTTACACGTCGAAGAAGAAAGATTCGAACAAGAGACTCTCAACAGACTACTCGAGCGTATCGAATACATAACACTCGATTTTAATACCGCAGAACACTACCAAGAGCTCAGTGCAAAACTCGCAGAGAAAAACTCAACGCAGCGATTATATTACTATGCCACTGCCGCAGTCTTTTTTGGCTCTATTAGCGAGCAACTCTCTGCGCATCATTGCATTACACCGCAGTGCAGAGTAGTGCTTGAAAAACCGCTGGGCTTTGACAGAGACTCTTCAAGCGCTATAAACAACGAAGTGGGACTGTACTTTACTGAGCAACAGATCTATAGAATTGATCATTACCTTGGCAAAGAGACGGTTCAAAATTTGTTAGCACTGCGCTTTGCCAACCCTATATTTGGCAATCAATGGAACCAAAACAACATCTCCCATGTTGAGATCACTATTGCTGAATCAGTGGGCATCGAAGGACGCTGGAGCTATTTTGACAAAGCCGGTCAAATGCGTGACATGGTGCAAAACCACCTCCTTCAACTTTTAGCACTCGTCGCTATGGACCCACCAGATGACTTGTCTGCAGACAGTATTCGCGATCAAAAAGTAAAAGTTTTAAAGCAACTCAAAACGATTGCTTTGAGCGAGCAAAAAGAACACGTTGTTTGCGGCCAATACGACAGCGGCAATAACGACAAAGAACTACTGCCTGGTTATAACAAAGAAGAAGGCGCACAAGGCACTAGCAACACAGAGACTTTTGTCGCTATTCGAGCAGACATAGAAAACTGGCGTTGGGCCGGCGTTCCCTTTTACCTGAGAACGGGTAAAAGATTGAAGACCAAGCTAACTCAGATAATTGTGCATTTTAAAGAGCAACCGCACTTTATTTTTGACCCCGCACAACGTGGTATCGCCAATAACAAACTGATTCTTAGCTTACAACCCAATGAAGGCGTATCGCTGCAAGTACAAACCAAGTCACCCGGCATTAACAATGACATTCAAATCCAGCCGACAGTGCTTGATTTAAACTTCAACACAGAATTTAAAAGCACGCGTACTCCGCATGCCTATGAGCGCCTACTTTTTGAAGTCATCAAAGGTAACCAGTATTTATTTGTACGCAGAGATGAAATCGAACACGCTTGGGCCTGGTGCGACAACATTATGCAACACTGGAACACCCCCGAGCACGTATTGCATAAATACCCTGCTGGTAGCTGGGGCCCGACTGAGGCGGAGTTCATTTTACGCAAAGACAACAGATCATGGTTTGGAGATAACTAAGCATGAATCATTCAGAACAAATCCAACTGCAAAATTTTGATAATTTAGAACAACAGAGCCAGCACTTAGCGGATGTCGTTGCCCAAATTTTGCAGACGCAAGTTAGTAAAAACGGATTGGCGAGCATAGCAGTATCAGGCGGTAGCACGCCTAAAAGACTGTTTGAACTACTCAGCAATATGGACCTTGAATGGACCAAAGTTACCATCACGCTCGTTGACGACAGATGGCTCGCAAATAATCAAGCAGATAGCAACCAACAACTGGTTGAGAAGAACTTACTGCAAAACCATGCCGCTAATGCACGGTTCATTCCTTTATACCAAGAAGGGCTTAGCGCATTTGAAGCAAGTGATAAAGTAAACGCGTCATTTGAAAATATCAAGCAACCTTTTGATGTTGTTTTGCTCGGCATGGGAAATGATGGGCATACGGCCTCTTTATTCCCTTGCAGCGAACAAATCAGTGAGGGCTTAAGCACTCGCGCTACCTATTTAGCAACACAGCCAACAACTGCACCTTATGAGCGTATTAGCTTAAGCGCACACGCCATAGAAGCTGCTGGTCATTTATTTTTACAACTTGCAGGTGCCGATAAACAGGTCACTTTAAGTAAAGCCCTTAAAGAGGGCGATGATTTAGAAATGCCAATTCGACGCTTTCTAACTAATAATATTACGGTACTTTGGTGCCCTAAGGAGTAATAACACCATGTGGACTGATCGCCAGAACCTTTCTTTAATCGATGATTTTTGCGCGCAATCACCAATAATACCAGTGGTTGCCATTGAGAAAGCAACAGATGCTGTTCCTCTAGCAAACGCTTTAATGGAAGGCGGAATTAATGTTATTGAAATCACATTAAGAACCCAAGCGGCACTTGCCTCAATGGAGCTTATTGCTAAAGAACTTCCCGACATGAACATCGCTGCTGGCACAGTCATTAACCCTGAGCAATACCAACAATCTGTTGATGCTGGTGCGACTTTTGTAATCAGTCCCGGTGTGACTCATAACTTATTAGTCAAAGGCCAAAACAATAAAGTCCCCTTTCTTCCCGGGGTAAGCAGCGCATCCGAGCTGATGCAAATTATTGAAATGGGTTACGCTAGATCTAAGTTTTTCCCCGCAGAAGCTGCCGGCTCAATTGCGATGCTAAAAGCGCTCAATGGTCCTTTTGGGCAAGTTAAATTCTGCCCAACTGGCGGCATCACGCTCGATAACGCAAATAACTTTTTAACCCTGAACAACGTAATGTGCGTGGGCGGGTCTTGGTTATCACCTAAAGATTTAATCAACCAGCAAGACTGGGCTGGCATTACTAGAATAGCAAAACAAAGCCTAGCGCAGTGTTAATAACTGCTTTAGCAGACCTTTCACAACGAAAGAAACAGATCCTGTATTGCACTTAATTGAGGACATGTAAGCGACCTATATTTTACTGGCATAGATTTTCTTACATGCTTCTACTTGAAGCGAGCCGGCAATTATCTTGATTGCCGGATTTTTTTTATATAAGACTCTCTATATAATTTATCTAAATTCTTTTATAACGCCAGCGACCGCCAATATACTCGGTAATTTCTCTAGCACAATCACTCACTTGTTCACCCAACCACACCGCTCTTTCATCATCTATTCTAGCGAGAGGGCCCGATACAGATATAGCCGCTATTGGGTAGGCATCCTCATTAAAAAGACAGGCGGCAATACAGCGCAAGCCTACTGCATGCTCTTGATCATCAAACGCCCAACCTTTCTGCGCATATCCCATTAAAGCTTGAGATAACTCGGTACGCGTTGTCATTGTCCAAGGGGTAATACGGTTTAACACTAAGGTATCTAATTTACTATTACGCTCTACTTCAGGTAAGCCCGACAGTATCGCCTTACCAACACCTGACGCATGCAACGGAGAAGCACTACCCAGAGGAACCATCATGCGCATGATCTCACTACACTGATGCTGTGCAATAATCACCGCTTTAGCCCCCTCTAAAACTGATAAATTAGAGGTCTCACCTACTTTTGATACTAAAGTGCGCATAAAGGGTTTTGCCTGACGAACAAAATCCCTGCTGGCTAGAAACCCGTTGCCAATTTTAAAACCCGCCGTGCCAACAAACCACAACTCTTGGTCCAGCTCACGACGAACAAAACCTTGAGCCTCCAAGGTATTAAGCAATCTATGGGTCGTTGATGCGGGCAGATCTAACATCTGAGCCAAATCAGACAACAACACACCCGCTTTGGCTTCTGCTATTTTATCAAGTAAAGCCAAACCTCTTGACAGAGACTGCACTTGAGCAACAGGCTTTTTATCACCAACAGGGCGACCTGGTCTCGCTTTATTTTTTAAATTCAAATGTATTTATTCTTTAAAGTTACGAGCACTTAAACAAAGCAAAGCGCCCTTGATAAAAGAGATATTCAACTATTTTGTACCAAATATCTTATCACCCGCATCCCCTAAACCTGGAATAATATAACCTTGCTCATTTAAATGACTATCAACTGCCGCTGTAAATAAATCCACATCAGGGTGAGCTGCCTGGACTTTTTCTATGCCCTCAGGAGCCGCCACTAAAACCAGCGCGCGTATGCTTTTACATCCCGCCGCTTTAAGCATATCAATAGTCGCTATCATTGAGCCGCCTGTCGCCAACATTGGATCAACCACCAGCGCCAAGCGTTCATCAATATCATGAGCTAGTTTTTCAAAGTACGGTACAGGCTCTAAAGTTTCTTCATCTCGATAAAGCCCTACTACCGATATTTTGGCACTAGGCACTAACTCTAACACCCCATCTAGCATACCCAAACCCGCCCTCAAAATAGGCACAGCTGTGATTTTTTTACCCTTAATGCGCTGCGCTGAAATCTCTCCACACCAACCTTCAAGTTTATATTCTTCAAGTTCTAAATCTTTTGTCGCTTCATAAGTTAGCAGACAACCAACTTCACCGGCTAGCTGTCTAAATGCACGCGTACTTACCGTCGCAGAGCGCATCAAACCGATTTTATGCTGTATTAGTGGGTGTTTTATTTCATGTACGCTCATTTTGTTCTCTCTTATTTGTGATGCTGTTAACTGTCAATCAACCTTGATTGAGCAATTTTCTTAAATCAATAATGGCTGCGTTCGCACGTGTAATGTATGAAGACATCACCAATGAGTGATTAGCCCACAAACCAAACTCTGAACCGTTTAAAATGAGCGGACTCCAAACAAAACCTTGGGTCGCCTCTAGCTCTCGTATGATTTGTAACAAACTTATTCTGGCATTCTTTTTCTCTAGCACTGAAGAAAAATCCTGATCTATTGCTTTCAACAAATGTATTAACGCCCAAGCTGTCCCTCTTGATTCGTAAAAAACATCGTCTATCTTAGTCCAGGATGTTTTTACTTCAACAATTTGCTGCGTCGCTGTAGACTGTTGTGCCTGCGCATCGCCTGCTAAATCGGTATTGACTCTTCGCTGACCAACACTGGCGCTCAGACGCTGAGACAAACTCCCTAAACGCGTGCTCACTTCACCTAGCCATCTATTTAAATTATCCGCTCTGGCGTAAAACTGTGCACCTTGAACCGTTGGATCTGTCAATCGTTCTTGGTAACTCTTTAAATAACCAATGGCTTTTTTGTATTCACTTTCAGTGGCCGGGAACATCCAGCTATTATTATTAAAGTGCAGTCTTGGCTCTGCATTGGTCAGGTCTTGATCTTCAGTTGACTGCGACTGAGAGCGACTAAAATCTTTGCGCAGAGAGCGCGCCATATCCCTTGCCTGCACCAAGACACCAAACTCCCAGCGCGGAATATTATCCATCCAGATACCCGGTAATGTTTTATCATTACTTAGATAACCGCCCGGTTTTTGCAAAAGTGTTTGCGTGATATGCACTAAAGCACTGGTCGTAGCAATCCCCGTCACTGAATCGGCCACAGCAACAGTTTCTCCCACTTTAATCTTAGGTAATGCGCTCCAACTCCAATACATCGCAAACCCTGTACTGATAACTAAATATACCAACATCAAACCCAGCAGTGTTTTAATCAAACTATTTAGTTGAAAGAGCTCAATAAACTTATCCCAAAAACCAAACCATATACGCTGCAAACTATTCAAAATATTTCCCTTATTTAAATTAACCGCTGGGCAATCAAGCAACCTCTATGCAGCTTTATCTTTCCTTTCCATTTGCGCTATCAAACCTGACACTCGTCTTTTATAAGCTAGCATTGATTTACGGTCTACACCAATAGCGACAGGCACTTTATTACCCATGGCATTAATCGGTTTTTTATTTATGTGAAATTCGTAATGCAGATGCGCACCGGTGGACGCACCGGTATTACCACTTAGCGCTATTTTCTGACCACGTTTCACGCGTTGACCTTTACGCACCAAAGATTTACTTAAATGCAAAAACCGGGTGCGATATTTATAACTGTGTTCAAGCTCTATGTACAAGCCTGCATACTTGTGCCTGACAACACGCTTGACTTTTCCATCACCAGGCGCATAAACCGGTGTGCCTGTTCGCACGGCAAAATCAGTTCCATTGTGCGGCCTGATTAGTTTAGTAATTGGGTGACGTCTTCTTGGATTAAAACTGGAAGATATTCGATATTTTCCTTTGAGAGGGTAGCGACTAAAGGCTCTTTCTAAACCCTCACCATTACTATCAAAAAAATTACCTTGGTAAGAAAAGGCTGAATAAACTTGCTTACGATTAAAAAAACGCACTCCTTCAATCCTAGTATTCCCTGTCGCTACTTCTCCAACAAACTGGCTTGAAAGTATAATTTGGAATCTATCACCTGCCGCAGTTCGACGCGCAAAGTCAATCTTAGATTTTAATAGTCGCTCAATAACAGCAACATCTGTAGCTGGTAAACCAGAGGCAACCGCTGACTGATAGAAACTACTGTTCTTTTTGATCTCTCCGGTCACTCTTTGCTCACGCCAAGTGCCTTCAAGTAACGTTTCCTTATATTCAAAGCCATCGCCTTTACGCAAAAAGGCGACTTTGTGCTCAACTCCGAGTACCTGTTCCATTTTAACTAATGACGAACCTTCGCCATCAAAACCATCTTCGTTGCCGCTCATCCAAAACAGATACTTATCTCCTTTATTGATGACATCTAAAGTCAATACGTTTTTATCAGCTTCCAGTATTTTAGTCATCGTAGATGAGAGGTTAAACATTGAGAACACTTCCCCCAAGGTATCCCCATTGGCTACTATCCATTCATAATCGGGGATATCTAAATGTTCAAACGGCTGCTCTGTAACGGCTACAAAATCGGGGTCTGATAGCACAGGCAGCGCTAATTCATCAACGTGCAATGAATCACTTATTGGGGGTAATAGCAAAACCACACAAAACAACACAAGCGCGATGATAATTTTGCGGTGAAGTATTGGCAATAAAACAAACAACTTAGGTATTTGTGTCATGATTAATTGGATTTGACTAAACATCTAACTTTTAACTTACCTTCATTCAGTTGAAACTAATTTTTACTCTTAAGAAAAATAGACCACTTAAATGCTAGCAAGTTGCTTGCGCATGTTAGCAATTGTTGCGGCATAATCATTAGTATTAAAAATAGCAGAACCTGCGACAAATGTATCGGCTCCAGCTGCGGCTACTTGCGCAATATTATCCAAAGTAACCCCGCCGTCAACTTCTAACCTGATATCGAATTGCGCTTCATCTATTATAGAACGCACTTGAGCCAGTTTATTCAAAGTAGCGGGGATAAATTTTTGCCCGCCAAAACCTGGGTTTACAGACATCAACAAAATCATATCCAGCTTTTCTATAATATGATCTAAATAGTGCAGCGGCGTCGCAGGGTTAAACACCAAACCCGCCTTACATCCGCCGTCTATAATCATTTGAATGGAACGATCGACATGTTCAGACGCTTCAGGATGGAAGGTGATATAGCTTGCACCTGCATCGATAAACTGTGAAATCATTGAGTCTACAGGCTTAACCATTAAGTGCACATCAATAGGCGCGGTTATCCCATGCTTTCTCAACGCTTTGCACACCATAGGACCCACTGACAAATTAGGCACATAATGATTATCCATCACATCAAAATGAACGATATCAGCACCGGCGGCTAATACATTTTCGACTTCTTCGCCTAAACGCGCAAAATCCGCTGCTAATATTGAAGGCGCTATTTTAAAATCTTTCATTCATATACCTGTAAGTTACCGTTCTTTCTTGATTAGTTTTTTAGGTTACATTGTATCTAAATGACAAGCGTATTAATATCCTTAGACTTTCAAATTATAGTGCGATAAATACTTCTTTATGAAAAACATCCTTTTAATTAGCGTATTGAGCTCTGCCCTCCTGACGAATAGCTTAACGACCTACGCACAGGACGAGAAAGAGCAGACATCCGAGCAAACTGAGACAGCCGACAAAGAAAAAACCAATAAAGTGATTACTCAAAGAGTCATGCCGAATGCTCACGCTAATAAACAACGCGAAATAACCCATTTATTAACGGGGACTTCAACACAAATCGTAAGGTTAAATGCTTTAGAGCAAGAATTTGAAATGTACTTTTTAACAGCCATCGAAAAAGAGCCTATTGGTAGCGTACTTTTTTTTCCGGATGAGCGAAACCACTCTGATTGGCCCGTCACCTTAAATCCATTACGCATCGGCCTGACAGAGCACAACTGGCAAACCGCTGTTTTGACTCTGCCGGCAACAAGGCTTAAAAAAATACCCGATAGATCAACTTACCAAGCCACAGCACAATCGCAAGATAAAGATCCAGCACAGAACACTGATACCGCAACAACAGATAACGGCTCGACAGCTAACTCAGCATCTGATTTAGCAAACACTAGTAACCCTGAAACCTCACTAGAACCGAAAGCAGACAGCGCAATACAAAAACAAGAAGACACTCCTATCAAAACCATGGCCGAAATCACTATGGCTAGAGCCTCGGCCACTCATGATTATTTAAAAAACATCTCACCAGGCATTGTTATTATAGGTATTGGTCAAGGAGCCACTTGGGCCAGCGCATATGCAAGCACCCTTGATGAAACAGACAAAGAAATGTCACGATTAATACTGATAAACCCGCAACAGTCACTTGATGTCAGCGCACCTGAGCTCAATCCTTTGATTGAAAGTTTAATCATTGACACTTTTGATGTATATACACCCAACGACAAAAACGCTGACAAAGAAACAAGCACCGCATTACAGCGAAAGCGAGCTGCCAACTTATCCGAAATCGAGACCTATCGACAAATTAAAGCCCCTGCCAGCGCTTGGGGAAAAAGAGGAAACGACTGGCTTTATAGAAAAGTAAAAGGGCTTATTAAAAACAACATCAGGCAAGAGTTCAAAGATAAGGCGACTGAAAAATCACGTCCTGCCCCCCCTGAAAAAACCAACCAAAAACCAGGGAGTTCAACCTAAACCCGGTGGTTGGACGTTTTTTATACGCCGAATAAACACGTCGAAGCAAGGCTGCGATTGTAAAAAGCCTCTGATGATTTAGTCCCTAGATAATCTTTAGTAAATGGTTGTTCCCTTTACAAGATTCGTAACACGCTAGGGCGTGATTTAACAAGTACAAAAAGGTGTAGCGCCTTCACCCATAGAGTGAAAATTAATTTATCAGTAACTTACATATAAATCATAATTTTGACGTCAATTCATAGCGGTTAACAGCCAAATTTAGGTACAAACACCTGCTGACTAAAACGCTTTATTTACGAGCGGTTTTCACCCTATCATAAGCCGCCTGTATTTCCTGAGTTTTCTCTTTGGCTAGCTGCATCATCTCTGGCGGCAGCCCTTTTGCTACCAACTTATCAGGGTGATGCTGGCTCATTAGACGTCGATAAGCCTTCTTCAACTGCGCATCGTCAACATCAGAGCTAACGCCTAGCACTTTGTACGCCTCTTCAATACTCACTTGTGAGCTTTGAGCACCATCAAAGGATTGCTGCGCCTGCATTCTTGAAAGCAGTTGATTCATTTCCTCCTGAGACATTTTTAAGAAAGTACAAACTTGTTGAATAACCGCCAGCTCATTCGGTGAAATCTCACCATCAGCCATCGCAGCTTGCAATTGAATCTCTAAAAACATCACTTTCACGCCACTGCGTCTTTGAATAAGCAAACTCAATGGCTGTAACACCGAACTAAGATCAAAATCCGTCTGTTTCCCCTGCGAAAAATACACCATCGCTTGACGTTTTTTATCTTCATCTAAGCGCATTCTAGCCATAACATCACGAGCAAACTGAATTTCATGCTCAGTCACTCGCCCGTCAGCCTTTGCAACCTTTCCCATTACCGCAAAAGTCGCTTTAAAGAACAACGCCTGCGGGGACTTATCTCCTAGCAACACCCTGAACAACCAGCGATTTATCGCAAAACCGACCGCGGCACCGAACAACAATCCCCAGGCACCTCCTGTCCAAAAACCTATTACCCCACCAACAATCACACCTGTTCTAAAGCGCTTGATGTTATGTATTACTTGATTTGCCATAGTTTCACTTTTATATCAGTTTTAAATCTAGTTAATTGACTTTAAGAGTTTGCTGCCACTGCCTTGCCTGCTCCAAACGCTCGATGGTACCTACGTCGATCCACTTATTGTAGAGCTGTTCACCGCTAATTAAACCTTCTTTCATATACTTTCTAAACAAATCACCCAAGCTAAACTTCTCAAGTATACTTTGAGAAAACAGCGCAGGCGTCAATACGCTCACACCTGAAAACGTTAAGGTTTCTTGATTAATTGATGACTGCAGACACACTTGCTGGTTAGATTCTAGAAAAAAATCACCTTTCAAATGATGCGCAGGGTTTTCTACCAAATACAAATGAGCGAGAGAGTCTAACTCAAACTTCACCTTCGAATAATCAAAATCAGTCATCACATCAGCATTAATGACCAAAAAAGGCTGATTATCGCTACTCAAGTATTTCAATGCTGAAAAAACTCCCCCTCCCGTTTCTAAAGCGTGCTGCTCTTTATAAATCGTGACATCCAAAGCTCCTTGATATTCATGTTCAAAGTAGCTTTCCAGTTGCTCTGCCAACCAAGAAACATTAACAACAACATCTTTAAAACCCGCCTGCTGTAAATTATCTAAGTGGTATTGAATGAGCGGTTTATCTAATACTCTGACAAGTGGCTTAGGAGTATGATCCGTTAACTCTCGCATTCTACTTCCACGACCCGCCGCTAATATCATCGCCTTCATCGCTGACCCCACTGCTTTTTATCCAGCACTACAAGCGCTTCTTTTTTAAGCCAGTGGTTAAAACTATGTAACTCTTGGTATTTAGCCGTTACCGTGAGAACATAATTAAATACTCTTGGCAAGTCAGACAAGTAAGTACTTTTACCCTCCTCAACTGCCAAACGCAAAAACAAACCAAGTACTTTCAAATGACGTTGCAACGCAATCAAATCAAACCAGACTCTAAACTGCACCTCTTCAACCTTTTTGTCGAGCAGCTTAGAATGATTTAGTACTAATAGGTATTCATCTATCAAGATCTTAATTTGCTCATCAGTATGTGTGATATAACAATCTTTGAGTAGTGAAGCCAAATCGTACGCAAGCGGGCCAATAACAGCATCCTGAAAATCAATCACCGCTATTTGATCATCACTTAAAATTAAATTTCGACAATGGAAATCTCTATGCATTGTCACTTGCGGCTGTTCCCGGGAAGATTTCACTAGCAAGTTAAAAACACCACTTAGAAAATCGGGAGTTTCAAGCTGTAAAAAGCGCTTTATAAACCACGTGTCAAATAAATTGAGCTCCCTTAACAAGAAGGCCTCATCAAATATAGGCAACCCACTTGCTGGCACTGTTTGTATTTTGTAAAGCTGTTCTATAGCTATTCTATAGTAATGAAGATCAACAACTTGAGTGCAACAATCAAAAAGATGTTGTTTACCAAAGTCCTCTAATAACATAAAACCTTGGGCACTGTTGACTTGTATGACCTCAGGCACCTTAACACCATGCTGGCGCCAACGTCTTGCTATTGTGACAAACACATTGTTATCGATTCTCTCAAGCGGACTACTGACTAATATCCAACACGTATGCGAATCGATAAGCCGAAAATACTGACGGCAACTTGCATCCCCTTGCAACGGGACAATATGCCACTCCCCTTGCACGTGTATTTTTGAACCCTTAATGAGCGATTCAACCCAGCGATTTAATCCCGTTTTTTCCTGCATTCTTTATTGTTTTCCACTAACACTGTAATTCATTGGTTATATGTTCTATTATCCGTCTACTCATTCGTATATAACCAAATAGTTATTAGGTTTTTTACAATAATAAAACTTTACTATTTTTTATTTAAGTTGTAAAAAATGCACGAACTTGATCATCGACAGTCAATTAACACTATTATTTCAGCAGATTAGCTAATATTCAATTCATCGATGAAAAATATTTACACTACCATGGTCGGATTTATATAAATGCAATTTAATCTCCACCCCTCACACAAATTAAGCTTAGCCATTTTAACTGCTATTCTAGGGAGCACGCAAAACATTGCAATTGCCAACCCTGCATGGAACTGCGTAGAGATAGCGGGCACATGGGACTGTAGTGCCCCGAATTCTGAGCTAAAAGCTAACGCCATAGTCGAAAACTTAACACCGCAGCCTTCGAAAGACACTCTAATTCCAGAGACTGTGGACCAGCCACTTAAAGCTACGCCCCAACAACCATTAGAGCCAGACACTACAGAGATTAAAACCGAACTTACAGCACAATCAACTACCTACCAACCTCAAAAGCCGCCCACTGTTCCTTCGATAAAAAAGCCAACACAAAAACCGCAGCAAACGGCTAAAGCGGTCACTAGAAAAACAGCGAACAATGATTTCAAACACCTTGATTGGTACCCATATACCAATGCAGATAAGATACAAGGTGTGTGCAAAGGCAGATACATCTCACCCACTATCAGTGCACAGAACATCGATACCAATAGCCCTATAGATTTAAGTACCGTATTTATTAGCGCAGACCAGTCAGCAACAGAACTTGGTCACAATTCTGTACTAAAAGGAAATGTTGATATACAACAAGGACAGAGAAGCCTTAACAGCCCATTAGTTAGGCTCAACCAAGAGACGGGTGAACTTAACTTAGAAAATGGCGTAACTTACCGTCAAACAGGTTTATTGATAAAAGCAGAAAGCGGCGAAGGTAATATTAATAGCGATAAAACCATCTTAAACAATGCACAGTATGTAGTGCATGCTCAAGAACTAAGAGGCGATGCCAAAACGATCATCACCAGAAGCAAAGATATTCTTGATATTGAAAATGGTAGCTTAACCTTTTGCCCGCCAAATGTAGATGACTGGAAAATCTCAGCGAGCAACATCAATCTAGATATCGAAGCGGGGTTTGGCCGCGCAGATGATGCCAAACTTGTTATTATGGGCACTCCTATAATCTACCTCCCTTACTTCTACTTCCCAATTGACGATAGAAGACACAGCGGTTTTCTCTACCCTTCTTTCAAGCTTTCTAGTAGTGACACAGAGATTGCTATTCCTTATTACTTTAACATCGCCCCTAATTTGGATGACACACTTACCGCCACTATCAATACCAACGAAAGCTTGCTCCTCGAAAATGAAGTAAGATATTTAGATAAAAACAGCGAAAACACATTAAGTACCGGAATCAACGCAATAGATACCAAAACTCCAAGAGAGCGTTGGGTAATAGGTGCTAACCATAAAGGTCAGTACGGCCAATTTGCTACTGTGGTTGACTATACAAGAGTGAGTGACAATGATTACTTTACTGATTTTGGCTCCAATTTGGACGTCGATGAAGGTGAAAACGATCACATAAACCAAACCGCTAAAGTCACTTATCGTTCCGACTACTGGAACAGCTCACTACTCATTCAAAGATACCAAACAATCGATGATGCAACCACCAAGCCTTACCAGCGTTTACCTGAAATAAGATTATCAGGCACTGTCCCCGAGTCATTGAATAATATTAACTTTAATTACCGAACAGTATTTACGCGCTTTGATAGAGATCAAGCTGGATTAACGGACGCCGAAAAAGTAAACGGGGATAGGTTAATTCTCAATCCAAGTATCGATATGGAATTTTCAAAAACCTGGGGCTATATAAAACCCTCATTAAAACTCTGGCATGCCAGTTATAACTTAAACGATCAAGCTAGTGATATGAGCTCCAACCAATCGGTTACTTTGCCCATCCTATCAGTTGATTCAGGCCTTTACTTCGATAGAGGTTTTAACTTTCAGGACAAAGCTTACACCCAGACACTAGAACCTAGACTTTACGCTCTGTACGTTCCTTATGAAGATCAATCTAAGCTACCTGATTTTGACACTTCAGAGTTAACTTTTTCATACAACTCTCTCTTTAGAGATAACCGATTCAGTGGCGATGATAGATTTGGCGACGCTAAGCAAATCTCTCTTGGATTAACCTCAAGAGTGATATCTGATGAAGGACGTGAAATTCTTTCTGCCAGTGTCGGTCACGCTTTCTATTTCGATGACCGAAAGGTAAGGGTGGATGCAACAGATGATCCAATCGAAGATGATACCTCAGATTTTTCCACCTCGATAATCTGGAGGCCCAATACACGAGTTCGCGCGCTACTCGATGCCACTTTTGACGCCGGTAGTTTCAACAACACAGAAACAACCTTTGACTTAAAATATGAAGAAGACTACAACCATGTTGTGGGCATGCGTCACAGATTTACCAGTGACACCCGAAAACAAACAACACTTTCTTATCTATGGCCTATTTCAAACAACTGGTCTAGCTTAGGCCTATTTCAATATGACTGGTTAACAGGAAAAACACTAGATGCAGCCAGTGGTCTCGAATACCAAAGCTGCTGCTGGAAAACTCGCTTTGTTGTCAGAAACAAGCTTGACACAGATGGCTCCCGTGAAAACTCTTTCGCTCTCCAATTTATATTGAAGGGCTTAGGAGGAGCCGGCAGAAGCCCTACATTAGAATTAAGAAACAAAATTAAAGGTTATGATAAACGTGAGTACTACAATGCTAACAATTAATCCTATGAAAAACATGCTAAGCAAAGCTTTGTTATTAGCAAGCCTGAGCTTCTTGCCGCAAATTAGCCAGGGAGCCCCCCTAGATAAAATTATTGCAATTGTTAATGATGAAGTCATTCTCGAATCAGAATTTGCATCAAACATGCAAAGAGCCGTCGCACAAATAAGACAGCAAGGCGCCAAAGCTCCTGAGAAAAAGGTCTTACAAAACCAAGTCATAGAACAAATGATAAGCAGAACTATCATGCTTAGAATGGCTGCTGATCAAGGCATTAAAGTAACAGACAGACAACTTAACGCGACCATAACGCAAATTGCCAAAAACAACGGCATGAGCTTAGCTAAATTTCGTGAAGTACTGATTGCTCAGGGCCAAGACTACATTTCTACCCGAGAAAAAATAAGAGATGATACGCTCATCAGACAACTGCAAGAGAGCAATATTAGCAAGCGTATACAAATATCAGACACAGAAGTGCAAAATTTTCTACGCTCAAAAGCCAGTAATAGTAATGCAGAAACACTTATCAGCGATATCCTTATTGCAATAGAAAGCCCAATGACACCAAAGAACATTAAGACAGCACGGGATAAAGCTAATAGCATCTATCAAAAACTGAGTGCTGGTGCCTCGTTCTCTAATTTAGCTATCAGCAACTCCAATGCCGCTCACGCTTTAAATGGGGGTGATATGGGCTGGAGAAAAGTCGCAGAGCTACCAAGCTCTATGGTTTCGGCAATTGCGCCACTCAGTGCCGGCCAGTTCAGCAAACCCACTAGAACACCGACTGGCTTTCACATTTTATTGCTTCGCGACAAAAGAAATAGCGAGCAAGCGAAGCAAGTAGATAAAACCAAAGTGAGACATATCCTCATCGCTCCAAGCGAAGTGATCTCTAAAGCGCAAGCAAAACGTACTGCAGCGCAAGTTTATCAACAGCTCCTCAAGAACAATAAAGACTTCCACTCTCTCGCGGAAGAGCACAGCAATGATCCCGGTAGCAGCTCGCAAGGCGGAGACTTAGGCTGGACTCAAAGCGGCCAAATGGTCCCTGAATTTGAAAAAGTGATGCAAAGAACTAAAATAGGCCAAATTAGTTTACCTTTTGAGAGTCGTTTTGGTTGGCACATATTGGAAGTCCTCGACAGAAAAACAGAAAATGTCGATAATCAAGTACAGGAAAATCAAGCCCGTAACAGTATTGGAAAACGCAAATTCAATGAAGAGAGAGATAACTGGCTACGAGAGATACGTGCCAATGCCTATGTAGAATTTAAGTGATTTTACGCTAAATACCATTCTTACTACCTCTCTTCGCTACTCGCTCCAATTCTAGTAATACCAGATAGCCGGTCACCTGATCGGCTTTTTCTATTTGCCAGTAGATCATGCAAGCGCTGATCGTATATAATGCGCCACTCACTAACTTCAGCGCTTGAGCTACCCATGATCAAAAGAATTGCTATCACCAGCGGCGAACCCGCTGGAATAGGCCCAGAGCTTATTGTTAAAATATCGCAACAAAACTACCGAGACCAATTGGTAGTTATCGGCGACCCGCAACTTTTTATAGACAGCGCAGCCTCACTCGATATAAAACTTGATCTAATCCCTTTTGATCCAAACATTAAAACAGCATCTCAAAGCGGTCAGCTCTTTTTCAGTCCTGTTATTTTAAAAACAGCGGTCGCCCCCGGAACACTAGATTCAAGTAATTCAGAATACGTTATAAAAACATTAGCTCAAGCATGTGATGGATGCCTAAGCGGCCTATATGATGCAATGGTGACCCCTCCTGTACATAAAGGCATTATCAATGAGGCTTGCATACCCTTTAGCGGGCATACCGAATTTTTACAGCAAAGGTGCTCTTCTAGTGAAGTTGTTATGATGCTAGCAACTCAGGAGATGAGAGTTGCGCTAGTAACGACCCACCTCCCCCTAAAAGATGTCAGCAGCGCTGTCACAAAAGAAAAACTTAGGCAGATCATCGATATCTTAATCGCTGATCTAAAGTCGATGTTTGCGATAGAACAACCTAAAGTACTCATATGCGGTTTGAATCCGCATGCTGGAGAAGACGGCCATATGGGTAGTGAAGAGATAGATACAATATCTCCAGTTTTAAAAGAATATACGGATAAAGGGATTGATTTAATCGGCCCGCTACCGGCCGATACGTTATTTACACCTAAGTATCTAAAAGATTGCGATGCAGTACTTGCCATGTATCACGATCAAGGGCTACCTGTGTTAAAATATTCAGGATTTGGAAAAGCAGTCAATATTACATTGGGATTGCCCATCATCAGAACATCTGTCGACCACGGCACTGCCATTAACATTGCAGGCCAAGGAATTGCCGATACCGGTAGTTTAACGGTTGCTATCAATTACGCATCAGATCTCGCCCACCAAGGCCAGAACAAAGCAAAAGGTCAAAATTAATAATGAGTCGTCAAAGCAGCGCCAATGCCGGGCACAAAGCACGTAAACGTTTCGGGCAAAACTTCCTCCAAGATCAAGGAGTGATCCGCCGAATAATCCGTGGTGTAAGCCCGAGACCCAGTGATCACATGGTTGAAATTGGTCCGGGACTTGGCGCGCTTACAGAAGTCATTTTAGATGAAGCCGGCGCACTTGACGCAATAGAACTCGATAGAGATCTGCTACCTATACTAAGAGCAAAGTTTTTTAGCTACGAAGATAAATTCAGAATTTTCGAAGCCGATGCAATGAAGTTTGATTTCAGTTCTTTACAGCAAGACGACCGCCCTTTGCGTATTATTGGCAATCTGCCTTACAATATTTCCACGCAACTTATTTTCCATTTGCTGCAACACACCACGTGCGTGCAAGACATGCACTTTATGCTACAAAAGGAAGTTGTGGACAGACTCGCAGCCAAACCTGGCGATAAACTCTACGGTCGACTGGGGATAATGGCGCAATACTACTGTGCCATTGAACCTCTATTTATAGTACCGCCTGAAGCTTTTGATCCCATCCCAAAAGTGGACTCCGCGATAGTGAGATTAATGCCGTATAAAGAGAAACCGCATGTTGCTAAATGCTTAAGCACTTTAGAGAGAATTGTAAAAACCTCCTTTAGCATGCGCCGAAAAACATTGCGCAATAACCTAAAGGGCGTTATCAGTGCAGAACAATTGCAAACACTTGAAATAGACCCTACAAGAAGACCAGAGACCCTTGCGCTCCCTGAGTTCATCTGTATTGCCGATTTTATTCATGAAAACGCAACGACCGAAACACCTAATACGGCGATATAACATGCAACACAACGATACAGACAAACAAAGCGCTGAGCAGCTTGCCAGCAACATTGAAATCCAGGTTGAAGCTAAATACGAAGAGAGACAGTCTGATGCCGAGGCAAAACGCTTTGTCTTTACCTACTCTATTACAATCAAGAATAGCGCAAACTACAGTATTCAACTGCTCTCCAGACGCTGGGTTGTTACAGACGGCAATCAAAAAGAGCAAGAAATACAAGGCGAAGGCGTTGTAGGCCAGCAACCCGTTATTGGTGCTAACAGCTCTTATCAATACAGTTCTGGTGCCATATTAGAGACCGATGTGGGTAGCATGTTTGGACACTACAATATGATTACCGAAGAAGGCTCTGAGTTTAAAGCGCTCATTGATGCTTTCACACTCGCTAAACCTAACACGCTTCATTAATCATTTGAGCACAAGGATACAATGGCCACATACGCAATAGGAGATATACAAGGCTGCTATGACGAATTACTAGCCCTGCTAGATGTGGTCAATTTTTCAGAAGGCGATCAGCTTTGGTTTGCAGGAGACTTAGTAAACCGTGGCCCAAAATCGCTGCAGACTCTTAGATTTATAAAAAATCTAGGCGCTAGAGCTAAAGTCGTATTAGGTAATCACGACCTACACCTACTCGCTATTTATTATGCGAATACAAGACTTAAAAGATCTGATACTCTCTCAAGCATCTTAAGCGCACATGACTGTGCAGAATTGATGCACTGGCTCAAAGCTCAACCCCTTGCCCATTTTGATCCTAATCACAATGCGCTAATGGTACACGCAGGCACCCCTGCTAATTGGAGCATCCCTCAAACGCTCACACTCGCCAAAGAAGTAGAACAATCACTACAAAGCGACCGACATGTAGATTTTTTCAATAACATGTACGGTAACACTCCCGCTCACTGGGATGAGTCTCTCAAAGGATATGACCGCCTGCGCTGCATTACCAACTATTTGACAAGAATGCGCTTTTGCACCCAAACACAGCAATTGGATTTAAGTTTTAAAGGTGAAAACGGCAGCCAGCCAAAAGAATTATCCCCTTGGTTCAACTTCCATAGCCATGCACACAGCTCTCACTCCCCTGCGCCCTTAATATTGTTTGGTCACTGGGCCGCTTTAATGGGAAAAACGGGAAGAGAAGATATCATAGCGCTAGATACCGGCTGTGTTTGGGGAGAAAAACTGACCGCTATCTGCCTAGAGAGCAGAACACTCTACAGTGCGCCCAGCATCAAAAAACATGCATAAAACACTTATCTGTACCATTTATTAGGACAACAAATATGACTGATTTTCAATGCATTGAATGCGATGAAGCAAAACAGCGCTTAACTGGCGATGCTTCCCTGTTAGATATACGTGATAGCCAAAGCTTCAACCAGGCCCACCCCCAAGAGGCGATCAATCTTAACAATGATAATTTACAGCAGATATTAACACCACTGGCAAAAAATCGAGTTATTTTAGTACTTTGCTATCACGGCATCAGCAGCCAAAACGCGGCTCAATTCATTAGCTCTCAAGGCTTTACTAACGTCGCTAGCATCAATGGTGGCTTCGAAGCTTGGCAAACACAGTTTCCTGAAAACGTTACCAGTAATTTATGAAGACTTATTTAGTAGGCGGCGCCGTAAGAGACAAGTTATTAAACTATCCGGTCATAGACAAGGACTGGGTGGTGGTTGGCGCTAGCGCTGAAAAAATGCTCGAACTCGGTTACACCCCTGTAGGATCTGATTTCCCGGTCTTTCTTCACCCACAGACTAAAGATGAATACGCGCTTGCCCGCACTGAAAGAAAAAGCGGTAAAGGCTACAAAGGTTTCTCATTTTATGCCGCACAAGACGTTACCTTAGAACAGGACCTTTCCCGCAGAGATCTGACAATTAATGCCATGGCACAAGATAGCAAGGGTCAACTCACCGACCCATTTAATGGACAACAAGATTTAGCAGACAAAGTGCTACGCCATGTCTCAAGTGCTTTTAGTGAAGATCCGCTACGTGTATTACGAGTAGCAAGATTCAACGCACGCTACGCACACTTAGGCTTTAAAGTTGCCGATGAAACCCTCTCATTAATGCAAGACATTAGCGCCAGTGCAGAACTTGAGCACCTAACCAAAGAGAGAGTATGGCAAGAACTTGAGAAGTCCCTCTGTGAACAAAGCCCGCTGGTCTTTTTCAAAGTACTTAGTAATGCACATGCGCTTGATAAGCTATTTCCTGATTTACTGCTTCTCATTGATCAACTTAAGCACAACTCTAGCAAACAGAACCAAGAGCTCAACAAAAAGATAACGAGCCTGCCATCAGCTGCACAACGCCTTGCCTGGTTATTTTGTATCGCTCATAAAACGCTATCCATACTGACACGAAACCATGCTGCTCAAAAATTTTGTGAACAACTGCGCTGCCCTAACAGTACTAAAGACATCATAAAAAATACTGTACACGCATGGCCTATCTTGCAAAACTGGGAAACCACTTGCGGCGCTGAAAAACTATCATTGATAGGCCAAGCTGATTTAGTGAGGTCAGGGCATAAAACAACAGCGATAATCGCCATAGTGCAGGCCTTGGATTTTACAGATAAGCACTTGGAAGGCCGCTCTGGTGAAAAGCTTGAGAAGCTATTGCTAAAACTTCGTAACATTGACCATAAAGCCTTAATGGACCAAGGCTTTAAAGGCGGCGAACTCGGCCGAGAAATAAAGAGAATGCAGCTTGAATACTGCGAGAAAAGCTAAAGCGCGATTTCAACCTTGAATAAAGGATGAGCGCTTTGATCAAACGCCGCCCATAACTGGCGATAATTTAAACCTGAAACTGGTTCAATTTTTTCGCCTGCAATATCGGCCAAAGGTTTTAATAAATAGCTTTTCTCGCAGATATCATGACAGACAAAATTGTCATTTTCGCCTTCATAACTAAGCAAGTCGATATCAATATTGACGATTGATGCAGACTTTCCACGTACCCTGCCTAAACTATTTTCTATTTCTTTGAGCTTTGCAATAAGTGCTTGCTGACTTACAGTCGTCGAAAGCTTTAACGCAAGATTGAAATAGTCATCACCACTGCCTTTAAGCGGCTGATTACGATAAACATCTGACACTTCAAGCTCTGAATATAATCCCTTTAAAACAACAAGGGCCGCTTTAATATGATGCGCTCTATTAAAATTACTTGATATCGATAAAAAGACTAGCGCCATTCATAAAACCCCAACACATACAGCGGCTTAAATTTACAATGCATAATTAGCAATAGCGGGCCTTTCGCCTCTTTCAATTAAGACACCCACATCCTCAGCTTGTGCTATTGCACCGGGTTTTCCGACACGCAGCCTCACCCAACTAACAGAAAACTCCTCTCTGACAATACGAGCAACCTCCTCAGCCATTGTCTCCACGAGTAAGAACTCACTTTTAGCAATGTATTCAAGCAACCGATCACTGACCGTTTTATAACTCACCGTACTGTCAATATCCTCCCCTGCTGCTGCATTTGAAATATCGACCGCCATATCCAAATCCAAGCAAACACTTTGCTTGATCTCTCTTTCCCAGTCAAAAATCCCAATCACCGTCTCAATCTTTAACGCTCGAATATATACAATATCCATTAACATCTATTCCATTAATATTTAAAATAACTTCAGCCGTATAGTTTACAACGACACTTACACTAAAATTTATAAAGGCGGTAGCTCACTCATCGGCCAGCGTGGTTTCGCCAATATCGTCAAATCACTACTTTGCCCTGCCGCTAAGCGTTGCGCACCAGCATAAGCAATCATAGCGCCATTATCAGTGCAAAATTCTGGTCGCGCATAAAACAACGAAGCCCGCTCTTTTTCCACCATCAGCTGCAACTTCTCTCGCAAACGATGATTTGCACTAACCCCTCCGGCGATAATCAACTGTTTAAATTTAGTATGCTGTAATGCTCTTCTGCACTTTATCGCCAGTGTTTCTACAACAGCTTCTTCAAATGCCGCTGCTATATCTGCTTTAGTTTGCTCATCTAGACCTGCTGCATTTTTAAATTTATTCACTGTGTTTAACGTGAAAGTCTTTAAACCAGAAAAGCTCATATCCATGCCTGGTCTATCAACCATGGGACGTGGAAACTTAAAACGTGCTCGATCAGCACTCATTGCAAGTTTGGCAATCAAAGGTCCGCCCGGATAATCCAAACCTAGCATTTTGGCTGCTTTATCAAAAGCTTCGCCGGCTGCATCATCTAGAGACTCACCTAATAATTGATACTCTCCAATAGCCTTCACTTCCACCAACTGGGTATGCCCGCCACTCACCAATAGCGCAACAAACGGAAATGATGGCGGTTTTTCCTCCAACATAGGAGCCAGTAAATGTCCTTCCATATGATGAACAGCTATCGCCGGTACCTCCCAAGCAAAAGCGATCGCTCTCGCGGTAGCCGCTCCTACCATTAAAGCCCCAATTAAACCTGGACCTGCTGTAAACGCGATAGCATCTATTTGCTCTTGTTTTGTATTAGCTTGCAGCAACACCTCTTTAATCAAAGGTATTAAACGCTTGATATGATCTCTTGAGGCCAGTTCAGGCACAACACCACCATATTGCGCATGCATTGCTACCTGAGAGTACAAAGTATCCCCTAAAAGCCCCTCTTTCGTATCGTAAATCGCGACCCCTGTTTCATCACAAGAAGTTTCAATACCTAGCACACGCATCACACATTCCAAGTTCACTAATAATTAGCCGCTCATTATCTACTAAATTGATACCGGATTCACCTTTTTGATGACTCAAAACACTTCAATATACCAGCACCTTCTCACGCGGCTGATCCGTTTAGTTTCTCTAGATTCATCCCTGACGTATTCGGCCTTGTTAACAACACTCTTGCAAGACAAGACAAGAAAAGCAACAGCATTGGCCAAACAACAAAGAATAACAGGCCCTAGATCTTATGCTTTTAATAACAAACGCTGCATTAAGCTTTTCTTAATACCCTTAGCTGTGAAAAATCAAACACCGCTTTCAACCACCCCTACTAGCGCGCCTTTCAGGTACATCTAAATACCCTCTTTTATCGCTAGTTCTTTGACAATAATCGTCACTAGCTGTAATATTTGCGCTCAACCTTTTTTGGCTGTTTGTTTTTTAGACAACTCCTTTAGAGATTGACAGTAAAAAAATCAATTTAACAATTTAAACAAGGTCCATGTAATATGCCTGCAGTAAGAGTAAAAGATAACGAGCCATTTGACGTAGCACTTCGTCGTTTCAAGCGTTCATGCGAAAAAGCTGGTGTTCTAGCTGAAGTCCGTCGTCGTGAATTCTACGAGAAGCCTACTTCTGTACGTAAGCGTCAAGCAGCAGCTGCTGTTAAGCGTCACGCGAAAAAAGTATCTCGTGAAATTTCTCGCAGAGTACGTATGTACTAAGAAATAGTTTACTTACTAATCTGCACTATCTGAATAGGAATACCTAAGCAGAAGTCAGCCTAGAACATTAAATGCTTTATACTTTAGATAACAATCTAAACTAAAGCAGCGTCGTGTTAAGTAACTCTTTAAAAAGAAGCTACCACGCCAGCGATAGGTCATAAAATGTCTCAGATATTACAGCGCTTAAAAGCCGATATGAAAAATGCAATGCGAGCGAAAAACAAACCGCTTCTTGCCACTATTCGTATGATGCTTGCAGAAGCAAAGCGTATTGAAATAGATGAGAGAATAGAGCTGGATGACACTAGAGTATTAAGCATTTTAGACAAAATGTCTAAACAACGTAAAGATTCTCTAACGCAATACAAAGAAGCGAACCGCGATGATCTAGCGGAGATTGAGCAGCAAGAACTGGAGGTGATTAAAAACTACTTGCCGCAAGCGCTTAACGATTTAGAAATAATTGAAATATTAGATGCTGCTATAGCCCAGAGCCAAGCCAGCAGCATGGCAGACATGGGGAAGTTAATGGCCATCATTAAACCCCAAGTGCAAGGTCGCGCCGACATGGGTCAAATATCCACACTGGTAAAGCAAAAGCTCAACAGTTAAAGTAAAGCAACCCACTTAGTACTTGCATTAAAACCCGCTCAAAACTCACTTTTTACAGCAAGTCACTTACTTTACCGAGATATTTATGGCCAGCAGAATTCCGCAATCATTCATAGATGACTTACTTGCTCGTACAGATATCGTCGATATTATTGAAAGCAGAGTCACGCTTAAGAAGGCCGGGAAAAACTACAGCGGCTTATGCCCGTTCCACAAAGAAAAATCCCCCTCTTTTTCCGTCAGCCCAGACAAACAGTTTTATTATTGCTTCGGATGCGGAGCTGGTGGTAACGCCATTAGCTTTATTACAGATTTTGAAAACGTACCTTTCCCGCAAGCCATCGAAGATCTCGCCAAACTTGCAGGCTTAGAAGTCCCGCAAGATAACAGCGTTCAGCGCAAAAATGATAAATCTTATCAAGATCAATTTAAAATTCTTGATCTTGCAGCCGCCTTTTATCAAGCACAACTGAAGAATAGCTCCGAGAAAAGCAGCGCTATTAACTATTTAAAAGGCAGAGGCCTTGATGGCGATATAGCTAAGCGCTTCGCGATTGGTTTTGCCCCGCCAGGCTGGGACAACTTAATAAAGAACCTAGGCATTACCGACTCGGACCAAAAAAATTTAGAACGAAGCGGCATGCTCATTCGCCACGAAGAAAAAGACAGTCTCTACGATCGCTTTCGCGAACGTATCATGTTCCCGATAAGAGACATGCGCGGTAGAGTGATTGCTTTTGGTGGACGCATACTGGGTGATGGCAAACCTAAATACCTTAACTCACCAGAAACAGACACCTTCCACAAAGGCAGAGAACTTTATGGCCTTTACGAAGCAAGGAAAAATAGCCGAAAGCTAGACAAAGTTCTGATCGTAGAAGGCTATATGGACGTGGTGAGCCTAGCGCAATTTGACATAAACTACAGCGTTGCAACACTAGGAACATCGACCAGCTTACACCATCTAGAAAGACTGTATAAAATCGTTCCAGAAGTAATATTTTGCTTTGATGGGGATGCAGCAGGCCTAAAAGCCGCCAAACGTGCACTAGAAACAGTCATGCCTGTCATAAAAGACGGCCAACAGGCAAAATTTTTATTCCTGCCAGATGGAGAAGATCCTGACACACTCGTACGCCAGCAAGGCAAAGAACACTTTGAAAGCTTGGTCAAACGCGCCACACCAATGTCTGAATACTTCTTCAACTCGCTATCTGACAATATAGATTTGGAGTCTATTGATGGGCGCGCCATATTTAGCAGCCAAGCCCTGCCTTTAATTCAACAAATGCAGCCCAGCCTACTACAGCAAATGATGCACGACAGAATAAGCGAGATTACAGGCTTATCAATAGAACAACTGACCAATAGCAATCAGCTACATGAGAACTATAACAACAGTTATAACCCGGAACCCGAGCAATACACACAAGCCTATCCTCTGAGTAATTACGACAGCCAGCCACAACCTCAAACCAGAAGCCCCTCCAGAACCATCAACAAGAAACGAACAGCTAATATCTCGCTCGTAAACCGGCTAATCTCACTCATTCTGCACAATCCAAAATTATTAACAAAAGCAGACAAGATCGCTGACATAGCAATGATCGAAGACGACAACACTGATGTGCTCGCCTTACTTGTCAAATACTGGGATACACACCCCAACGCCAGTATCGGGCAAATGCTGATTGACTGGCAAGACACCCCTGAACACGCCAGTAAACTACTTGTCATAAGCGAAGTGTCTCGCCTAAACCCCTGTCCAGACAACAACTTTGAAAAGCTATTTTTTGATAGCTGGGAGAAACTCAAAGAGCGTCAAAACGATTTAATGTACCGAGCATTAAAAAGCCAACAATCCTCGCTAAAAAGCAACTTATCCAGCAAAGCCAAACAACAAGCCAAAGAATACATTGAAAAAATTGCAGCACAGCACAAAAAACAACAACGCTAGCACGCCCCCTAGAATTACCATCGTGAGGAGAGCAAATCTATTTGAGTCAAATTCATTACTCATTTGAGACCAATAGCGAGCCATTTAATGATAATGAGTAATAAATTTAACCAAATAACGTTGTTCGCAGTAGATCAGCCTGTTCTCGGACAACCTCCTAACAAAGCCTCAATTAACCACCAATTCTACATCCTCACCTCTTGAAAAATACAAACTAATACCAATATAGAATCTACGAGTTTATATTGGGCATTCAATTAACTAGACCTAAAATACAGGCTATTAATTAAAAATGGGATTGAGATTGCTGCACTAGCGCATTTAGGCTATCTTTATTCAATAAGCATTGAATCTTTTCTCTATAAATAACAAAAAAGAACAATGGTTTGCAGATCACTATTCACATTTTTGAGTAACAATCCTCAACGATATACACGAAAGTGTGAACAGCATATTCCGCTGGCAATATACGACTCGCAGCGTTATAATTGCGCGCTAATTTTTTTATAATCGTTTTATGGATCGCAGGGCTATTATGTCAGATACTTCGAAGCAGCAGCAATCTCGCCTAAAGGAACTAATT
>Ga0209291_1000149_pt1 | contig 68287 bp, 53 predicted proteins | sample GOMGulsemesocosm_FD_184633 | JGI IMG/M metagenome (GOLD analysis project Ga0209291, IMG submission 184633) | Methane-oxidizing microbial communities from mesocosms in the Gulf of Mexico - GOM9B Gulf of Mexico (SPAdes) (version 2) | ecosystem: Environmental > Aquatic > Marine > Cold seeps... | reverse complement strand
TTTTGCATTAGTAATCTTATCACTTGTTGGTATATTACTTTTTGTAAAAGCAAAAATATCACCATCTGGTAAAATTAAAATTACTATTAACGGTGAAAAAACAATTGAAGTTAACGGTGGAGATACGTTATTATCTACTTTAGGTAGTGCTGGTATCTTTTTACCATCTGCTTGTGGTGGAGGTGGAACATGTATTCAATGTACATGTCATGTTAAATCTGGTGGTGGAGAAATTTTACCAACTGAAAAACCTCACTTCTCTCGTAAAGATATCGCTGAAGGTATTCGTTTAGGATGTCAAGTAAAGGTGAAAGAAGATATGCATATTGAAGTGGAAGAAGAAGTTCTTGGAATTAAAGAATGGGAAGCTGTAGTTACTTCAAACTTTAATGTAGCAACATATATTAAAGAATTTATAGTTGAAATACCAGAGGATATGGACTATAAAGCTGGTGGATATATTCAAATTAAAATTCCAAAATGTGAAATTAAATTTTCAGATATGGATGTAACAGCTCACCCATTAGATCATCCGGGTGAACCAAAAAAGTTTGAAAAAGATTGGGCTGAAGGACCATTTGCTTTACGTCATTTAGTAATGAAAAATCCTGAGGAAGTGGTAAGAGCTTACTCAATGGCTAGTTACCCTGCAGAAGGTCGTAAAATCATGTTAAATGTAAGAGTTGCGGCACCACCATTTGATCCAAAAACAAAAACTTGGATGAATGTTAATCCAGGTGTGGCATCATCATATATTTTTAACCTTAAAGAAGGTGATAAAGCTGTTGTTTCTGGACCTTACGGAGAATTTTTTATCAACGAATCTGATGCTGAAATGTTGTATGTAGGTGGTGGAGCAGGTATGGCACCAATGCGTTCTCACTTATATGAATTATTCAAAACTTTAAAAACTGGTCGTAAAGTATCTTATTGGTATGGTGGTCGTTCTAGAGCTGAGTTATTCTACATTCACTACTTTAGAGATTTAGAAAAAGACTTTCCAAATTTCAAGTTTCATTTAGTATTATCTAATGCTACTGAAGCTGATAAATGGATAAACAAAAAAGATGTTAACGATACTGAAGGTGATGGATTTACTGGATTTGTTCACCAAGTTGTAATTGATGAATATTTATCTAAGCATGAAGCACCGGAAGATATTGAATTTTACTTCTGTGGACCACCAATGATGAATCAAGCGGTTATTACAATGTGTGATGATTGGGGTGTACCACCAGAAAACGTTAGATTTGATGATTTCGGTTAATCAAAAGTTAAAATTATATTATAAAAGCTACTCAATTTTGAGTAGCTTTTTTTTTGTCTCGACTATTCTATTTTTGTTAATGTTTCATAATAGAGAGTAGATTTTTTCAATATACTAGTATCAATTTTTTTGAATTCAAGTTTAGCTGTATCTTTGTATAAAAAATTACATATTTAATATAAAACGCATGAATAATTTCGAATTCAAAAATCCAACCAAAATATTTTTTGGTAAAGGCCAATACGATAAATTATCAATTGAAATCCCAACAAAGTCAAAAGTACTTTTACTTTTCGGAGGAGGAAGTATCAAGAAAAACGGTGTTTATGAAAATGTAATGAACGCTTTAACTGATTATGAAGTAGTAGAGTTTGGCGGTATACCTCCAAATCCTGAATATTCGGTATTGAAAAAGGCGTTAGAAGTAATTAAAAAGGAAAACATTACATTTCTATTGGCTGTAGGTGGTGGTTCTGTAATTGATGGAACTAAGTTTTTATCATCCGCAGCGCTATTTGAAGGTGATGAACCTTGGGATATATTAGAAAAAGGAATTCCAACGCTTAAAGGTATGCCTTTTGGTACTGTATTAACGTTGCCAGCAACAGGTTCAGAAATGAATTCAGGTGCTGTAATTACAAGAGCGGACACTAAAGAAAAAAGAGGAATGGGTGGAGCAGGTTTATTTCCACAATTTTCTATTTTAGATCCTACTGTTGTGGCTTCAATTCCAGAACGTCAAATTACGAATGGATTAGCTGATTCGTTTACACACGTATTAGAGCAATATATGACGTACCCAATTGGAGCGTTGTTACAAGATAGGTTTGCTGAAAGTATTTTACAATCTATCATTGAAGTAGCTCCAGCTATCTTAAAAGACACAACTGATTATAAAGCGGCAGCTAACTTTATGTGGAATTGTACAATGGCTTTAAATGGTTTAATCCAAAAAGGTGTTCCTACTGATTGGGCGATTCATGCTATTGGACATGAACTAACAGCTTTATATGGAATTGATCATGCAAGAACATTAGCTATTCTAACGGAAAGCCATTATACTTACAATTTTGATACTAAAAAAGAAAAACTAGCTCAGTATGCTGAGCGTGTTTGGAATGTAACTGAAGGTTCGGTTGAAGAGAAAGCGAAAATAGGAATTACTAAAACAACTGAATTTTTCCATTCATTAGGGATTAAAACAAGATTGTCAGAATACGTTGATGACTACAAATCTACAGCGAGTTTAATAGCTGAAAGATTTGAGAAAAGAGGATGGGTAGCTCTAGGAGAACACAAAACTATGACGCCAGTTGCGGTAGAAAAAGTTGTTGAAATGGCTTATTAGATAATATAGACCCAATCATTTTATAAAAGCCTTTCGAAAAGAAAGGCTTTTTTTCATTAAAGAAGTCCATACTTTATTTTAAACGTTTATCTTTACGATAATTATTAATACTAACACATTTATTATCATATTATGGATTATTCTGAGGCGGAAAAAGTTAAAAAAAATGATATCTTAATTCATAATAGTGAGAAAGAAGGACCTCAAGAAGTAAAAGTGCTAATTGTTCAAAAATATGAACACAGTATTAGGTTTAAAGTGGCTAATAAAAGTAATAATTGGGTACATACAGCACACTCAAAACATTTTAGTTTCAAAGCGTAGTTTTATTGCTATTTTTTATTTTGTATCCAGATATGGAAATCATTATGAATTCAATTAATGATGCCACAAAAGTTGAAGTTTATTAATTGAATATACTTGGTAATATAGTATGTAGTTCTGATAAGATTGACAATTATTTTTTTTTGACAAAAGGTAATTTTATAGCTTATTAAAAAAATGAACAATGAAGTACTCAAAAATTGATAATATTCTCTATGTAGAGAATCGAAAGAAGTTGATAAGCCGGTTGGAAACAAACTCAGTTGCGATTATTAATTCCAATGATCAAATGCCAACTAATGCTGATGGATTAATGCCTTTCAGACAAAATAATGACTTGCTTTATTTGTCTGGAATTGACCAAGAAGAATCTATATTAGTGATATGTCCAAATGCGTTAAATGAAAAACATAAGGAGATTTTATTTGTGAAAGAAACAAATGATTTAATTGCTGTTTGGGAGGGGGATAAATTAACCAAAGTACAAGCATCTTCCACTTCAGGTATAGAAACCGTATATTGGATTAGTGAATTTGAAGCAGTTTTAAAGACATTATTATTTGATGCTCAAATCGTTTATTTAAATCAAAATGAACACTTACGAGCACTTAAGCAAGTACAAACAAGGGATGATAGATTTAGATTGTGGTGTAAAGAGCAGTATCCTTTACATCAATATAAAAGATTAGCGCCAGTAATGACCGACTTACGACAAGTGAAACATTCGGTAGAGATTGATTTAATTCAACAAGCATGTAATATTACAGAGAAAGGGTTTAGACGTGTATTGGAGTTTGTTAAACCCGGTGTAATGGAGTATGAAATTGAAGCGGAATTTGCGCATGAGTTTTTAAGAAATAGGTCTAAAGGATTTGCTTATGAACCCATAATTGGTGGTGGACACAATGCTTGTGTGTTACATTATTTGTCAAATAATATGCCGTGTAAGGATGGAGATTTGATTTTAATGGATGTCGGTGCCGAGTACGCTAATTATGCTTCTGATATGACAAGGTGCGTCCCTGTTAATGGTAAATTCACCCAAAGACAAGCTGACGTCTATAATGCTGTTTTAAGAGTCCTTAATGAAGCATCCTCTTTATTGGTGTCTGGTAATACTTTTGATCAGTATGAAAAAGAAACAGCTAAAATGATTGAGTTTGAATTGATAGGTTTAGGATTGTTGGATAAACATGATGTAGCCAAACAAGATTCTAAAAATCCATTGTACAAAAAATACTTTATGCACGGTACCTCACACCATATGGGATTAGATGTACATGACTTAGTGGATAGAGAAAAAGTATTTGAACCTGGTATGGTAGTGACTTGCGAGCCTGGTATTTACATTAGAGAGGAGAATTTGGGAATCAGATTAGAGAATGATTTACTCATGACTAAAAATAGCCCAATAAACTTAATGCAAAATATTCCAATAGAGATTGAGGAGATAGAACAAATCATGGCTAAAAGTAGTGTTCTAGTTTAGTGAGTTATTAATTATATAAAATCAAAAAGGAGAGTTAACTAACTCTCCTTTTTACTTGGAACATAAAAAATCATAAAAATAAGAACCTAATCCAGAGGTTCTATAGTTGTTCCAAGCCAATCTTCTAGAGCAGTGTAAATGTTATTTTTATCATCTGCAGAAAAGTCTTTTATCCTTACGGAATGTGTTGCTCCCTTTTTTACCATTTTTAAGGAGTTTAATTTGGGAGAAGGTGTAATCGCACAAGCAGTCCAAGTATCGTATTCTCCATAAATGTAAATAAAGTTGTTCCCTTTATTTGTAGCATAATTCCATACGTTTTGCATATAATCCCCATTGTATTCGGGGATATCTTTTGCATCTGCAACAAAAAATAAATTATCTGGTTGTTTTACCTTTTCGATTAAGTCATAAATGTGCTTTTTTTGAAAGCCATAATATCCTAATTCAACCATATGTTGGTAGTAAGAAGCATATAAACGTTCAATTGTTTTGTCGCTGTAAAAAGACCAGCCAACAGTATTATTTACATGATCAAATATATCTTGAGCATTAGAATTTATACCAGGGATGTCATCACATTTCCCATACCATTGCCAAAAAGAAAAAGTGTATTCGTAGGCGGCATATTCTAAAGCCGTTTCATAGCCAATAGAATAGGTTTGCCCTTTTTCTTTAGCATATGATTCAAGCAATGGTATAATTTCATCTCTTCTTTCTAAAAGCATTCTTTGAAAAGCATAAGTACTGTCTCTACACCAACTTTCTCCAATTGTATTAATATGATTAGTGGTTCTTTCGTCTTCACGTTTTAGAGCTATTGGAGCAACATATGGTACAGTTACCGTTACGTCATTTGGATATTGACTTCTGTAAGTAATACAATTGGCACCACCTTTACTTACACCTGAAGAAATCCACTTACCAGAATAAATGGTTTTAAAAGTAGTATTAATGTGGTGGTAATCTTCAACAGCTTGTTTGTTTCTTAAGTATTGCCAATCTATTGAATCTGGTTTTGAGTTTCCAAAATAACGGTACTCAATAACCAATTGGTTTCCTTTAGTCATTTTAGAAATTTCTTTCGTGAAGTCGTGCGCTTCATAACCGCAAGTTTCCATTAAAAAGGGTGCGTCATTGTCCGCATGAGAAAGGTACATATGTTGTTTAAATGTTCCTTTTAATGGGTCAAAATGATCTAATGGTTGTTCCAGAGTAAGGTGATAAGCTTGTGTAAAGTGATGTCTGGCTGAAGTTTCCCAAAGTTTTAATCCTTCAATTTTTTCTAATTTAATTCTTAACGACAGTTTATCTTCCCATTCAGACTTTTTCAAAATATTATGTTCTGGATCAATATTTATATCCTTAATGTTTTTTAAATAAAGTTGAGCTTTACCTTCAGTCATTTTAACAACAGAAGACTTCTTTTTAATGAGAATATCTAAAGGCATTTCAAAATCAAATTCAGATGGTGTACTCCATTCCAAATAAAGTGTGTCATTTTTATGATTAGCCAAAAGATTAGGAAGTATAGTTTGATTACAATAAGCGTCAAAGAACCAATCTAAATCGCGTCCAGATGTTTTTTTAATTTCATTTTGATAGTCAGAACTGTACAAGATACTGTCATTATTTCCCTTTAAGTTATATTTTTCATCAACTAAATAATTTAAGGTACTTAATATTTTATCCTGTTTAGATGATTGAACTTGACTAAATACAGAATTGAAAGTAATGAAGGCAAGTAATGATAAAGCTATTTTTTTCATATTAGTCATTGATTATAATTTGGTTTTTAATAAGGTCATCAAATGAATCCCTTTTTCTGATGAGATGCGCCTTTCTGTTTTTGATTAATACCTCAGCAGGTCTAAATCGAGAGTTGTAATTAGAAGCCATGCTGTACCCGTAAGCACCAGCCGTTTTTATGGCGATAATATCTTTTTCACGGACTTCATGTAATGGTCTGTCAACAGCAAAATTATCGATTTCACAAATGTTACCAACAACCGTATAGTTTTTTTGATTACCATTAGGGTTACTTGTATTCACTATTTCATGATAGGCATTATAAAACATGGGTCTAATCAACTGATTAAATCCGGAGTCAGTCCCTACAAAAGGAGTTCCACTATTTTCTTTAATCATATTACATTCAGTAAGAAGGACACCACTTTCGCAAATTAAGTACCTACCGGGCTCAAACCACAATTGAATGTCCGTTCCATAATCTTTACAAAATTCTTTAAAAACGGGTTCCAATTCTTTACCCAAAGCATTTAAATTAATTACAGCTTTGTCATCACCAACGTCTACTTTAATACCACCACCAAAGTCTATATATTTAATATTCTTAAATTGTTTAACCACATTAAAAATGCTTTTAGCGCCTTCAATAAAAATCTCTGGACTCATAATTACAGAACTGGAGTGGATATGTAAACCGTGAATCAGAATATCGTACTTTTCTTCAAGTTCTTTTACCTTAGTCAGTTGATCAGCAGATATTCCAAATTTAGATTGTTTGTGCCACCAGTCTACCTTGTCACTGTTCATTTGTGCATGAATACCTGGGTTTAATCTAACAAAACAAGGTACAGTATTACCATATTTTTCCCCATATTTTTCTAAGTTCGGTATGTTTTCAATGTTGATATTCACACCTAATTCTACCGCCATTTCAATTTCTGAAAAGTCGACACAGTTGGGGGTAAATACAATTTCATTGGGTTCAAATCCTACCATTAATCCCATCTTTATTTCTGGAATGGAAACCGTATCTAAACCAGTTCCATTATTTAACATTTCCCTTAAAATAGATAGATTGGTATTAGCCTTGCAAGCATATTTTACCTTACAGTTAATGTCTTTAAATGCGCTTTTAAAAGATTTCACTTGACGCTCAATAGTATCAGCATTATAAACATATAAAGGTGTTCCAAATTCAGAAGTGAGGTCTTCTATAGCTATACCTTGAATGTTGTATGTGTTGTTTGTTAATTCCATTTTTATATTGTATTTTCTCTAAGTTTTTGAACTCGGTTCATTAATTCCATTACACGGTCAACTTGTGTTGTGTTTAATTCGTAAAGCATATTGTTTCTTAAATGCCAATACAACATACCATGTGCTGCCCATTGAATGTAGTAGGGTAGAACATGTTTTTCACTTTCAGTTAATGGCCTTATGGTTTCATACGTACTTATGATTGATTTCATTAAGTCTACTTGTAATTCATTGTCTTTAAAACAGAATCCATTAATGGCCATGGCTAAATCAAATAGCAAAGTGTCGTATGCAAACTCTTCAAAATCAATAATAGCTTTTAATTTGTTCCCCTTAAAAATTGTGTTGTCAGGAAAATAATCGCCATGAATAATACCTTTTGGAAGATTATTAGAAATAAAATCTTTTAAATAGAAGGTTTGCTCTTTAAAGTATTCATAAATTTCAGAATATTGAAACTTAGCATCTTTAAACTCACTAATAATAGACAAACAATTCTCAAATGAAATGGCATTGACCTTTTTGTAGATAGGGTTTACCTTAATTTGAGCCAATTTGGCAACTGCAATTCCAATTTCACCTGCAGTTTCAACGTTTAACTCTGGTTGAGTACCTTCAATAAATTCATAAATTAAACAACAATGTCCATTAAGTTGATGAATATAATTACCCTTCTTGTCAGCTATTGGGTAGGAAGTCGGAAAATCATTTTGCTTCAATTCCGTCATTAAGTGAATTTCTTTTTTAATGTCCTTTTCAGTCTGTTGCTTACATAAACGAAATAGAATAGCTTGCTTAGAAGTGGTTACTTTAAAGTTTTCGTTGGCGTATCCAAATGATAAATTTTTATAGTTTACAACTTCACCTAAATTGTAGTTTTGTAATACGGTTTTTATATCCTGTTCTGTTGTTGTTATTTGAACGTGTAATGTCATAAGTTCGTAAAGTGTTTTGTATTTACAGTAAATGAAAAGTGGTAAGATGTATCGGTTAAAAGATATGGTTGGTGTGGCATAGCACCCCAAGAATTGTCTCCTCCAACTCCCATCTGTTTGTGTGATATAATAAATGTGGTTTGTTCTCCGGTTTGTATTTGTGAGCCATGTTTATTGGTACCTGTTTTTATTTCACTAGCTGTAAGGTTGTCTCCTTTTTCCGTTTCGTTTAAATAAAGATCGTCATAATTAAATTCCCATGCACCAGTTTCAAATGGGATGTAACTATCAAACTCAATAGATGTATTGTCACATGTTAATATTACAGATCGACAATCTGACTTATTACCTGTTTCTTGTGCACGTACATAGGGGTGGTATTGGTCATGTATTCTTCCTTTGTATTGACCAATGAAGGCACTCGCTTTTCTGTCGGCGTAAGACTCATGTGGCCCGCGACCATACCATTGCATTTGTTCAAATTGAGGGATTAAATTAAATCGGTAACCAAACCTTGGCATAGATGGTAATGAATCATTAGTTGTTGAATATTTGATGTCAACACCAAATTCCTGATTACCGTTAAAACTGTATGTTGTGATAAGGTTAGCATCAGCCGAATTAATTCGACCAATAATGGAAATTAAAGTAGATTGTTTTTCCTTATTAATTTTTATGCTCGAAACGGAAATATTTTGGCCTGCATCTTTCCAAATATTTGCTGTTTTATGGAACCCTGCGCCATAATCATTATCAGTAGTGGCTCTCCAGAATTCTAGAGTTGATGGAGATTTAAGAAGCTCTTGGTTTTTACATTTCCATGACGTCATTTGACCAGTTGTTTTGTTGATTATCCAACTAATATTACCTTCGGTTATCGATATATCTTTATCAGTTTCTTTTACTTTAATCTTTGATTTACTAGAGTTAGGCTTCTCCCAAGTTTTTTTTTGTAATAAAAATTGTGCTTTGGCGACAGATTCATCTTTTTCAAAACCATTAACATTTTGAGTCTGTCGTGCATGAATATTAAGAAAGTACTCACTATTGGCGTTAATTGATTTATTGAAATTTACAATGGCTTTTTCAGTTTCTTGAGGTGAAATTATTTTTAGATTAAGAACACCATTTTCTATAACTACGCCATTTTCTATTAATTGCCAGTTAAAGTAAAGGTGATCTGTATTTATAAAATTGTATTTATTTGAAATAGCTATCACATGGTTTAAAGTATCATAACTAAATCCAATGGGTTGGTATACTTTTTTAACTTCATAAATGTGTGGATGAATCTCTCTGTTGGCTTGAACCAATCCATTAGCACAAAAATTATAATTAGTTGGCACTGTAGAGGGGCCAAAGTCGCCACCATACCCCCAAAATTTAATACCATTACTATCTGTCATTTCCCAAGTTTGATCTACCCAGTCCCAAATGAAACCACCTTGCAAACAATCGTATTTTTCAATGACATCCCAATAATCTTGTAAATTTCCTACACTGTTTCCCATAGCATGTGCATATTCACATAAAATTAATGGACGTTGGTTAATTTCTTTGGCGTATTTTTCAATTCGGGGAATGGTTCTGTACATAGGGGCTTCAATGTCTGTATAGTCGGTTTGTTGACTCATTTCATATTGAATAGGTCTGGATTGATCCTTAGCTTTAAGCCAAGTATAGCATGCTTCAAAATTGCTACCAGATCCAGCTTCATTACCTAAAGACCAAGTGATAATACTTGGATGGTTTTTACTTCTTTCATACATTCTTTGAACTCTATCAATATGAGCAGCTTCCCATTTGGGATTATTGGCTAATGTTAGTTCTTGTTTCCAAATATGATATCCATGAGATTCTATATTGGCTTCATCAACCACATAAAGACCATATTCATTACAGAGTTCGTACCACCTTGGATGATTAGGGTAGTGTGAATTTCGGACTGAATTAATGTTGTACTTTTTCATTAATAATATGTCCTGAATCATCAATTCTTCAGAAATGACATGTCCTGTTTTAGGATCGTGTTCATGGTGATTAACCCCTCTGATTGTAATAGCTTTTCCGTTAACTGTTAATTGATTTCCATTAATTTGAATGGTTCTAAAACCAATTTGTTGTTGAACGATTTGAGAAGATGTTGTACTCTTATCTATGGTAATAGTTATGGTATACAGATTTGGTGTTTCGTCTGTCCAGCTGTTTACTTTACCTAATTGTTCAACTAAAGTAAATTCCTTTTCTCCTTTTTTGGTTTGATATGCCTTAGAGCTAATCAATTTAGTTGTTTTAAAATCTCTTACCTCAATTTCTAATTGATGGGATTTAGTTGTGTTTTGATTAAATATGATTTGACTTGAAATCGTTCCTGATTGGTAAGTACTGTCTAGTGTTGGTTTAATGTGGAAGTCAAATAGGTATTCATTTGGTACAGCATATAGAATAACGTCTCTTTCAATACCACTAACTCGCCACATGTCTTGATCTTCTAAATAGCTTCCATCTGACCAACGGTAAACCTCAATGGCTAATTGATTGTTTCCTGGTTTTATAAATGACGTAATATCAAATTCAGCTTCCGCTTTAGAGTCTTGGCTATAGCCTACTTTTTCACCATTAATCCATAAATAAAAAGCTGATTTTACAGCACCAAATTGAAGTATGATAGACCTATTATCCCAATTTTCAGGGATGTTAAAGTTAGTTTTATATGATCCAACTGGATTATAATTTTTGGGTAAGTAGGGAGGGTTAGGTTTAAACGGATAATCAACATCTAAATAATGTGGTTGATCGTAACCAAGTACTTCCCAATTGGCAGGTACAGGAATATCATCCCAAGATGTTGTTGAATAATCTGTTTTATAGAAGTCCATAGGACGTTCGGATGGATTGATGGCTAAATTGAATTTCCATACCCCATTAAGGTTTTGAATAAAATCAGAATGTTCAGGTGTTTTATTTAATAAACTCTCTGCTTCAACTGAAAAAAAGGAAGTGTGAGATTCTAATTTGTTGATTCCAAAAACGGATTCATCCTCCCAATCATGGTGTGTTTGTCCAATTGCAACTGAGCTAAACAAATAGGTTGGTAGGAATAAGAATAGCATTATATTTTTCATTCTGTAATTAATAATATTAAGTGAGCAGCAGACCAACTAAAATGTTCTGCATTAAGTCCTTTTCCTGTAAGTGGATGGTAGTTTTCTCTTATGGATACTCCTGTTTTGTTTAGTCCTTCACAGTTAATAATAACCTTATTTAATAATTGTTGTGCTTCTTTATGGTACCCATATTTTTTTAAGCCATCAATCCCAAACCAAACTTGATCTAACCAAACGGGTCCTCTCCAATATCCGTTAAGAGGATCAAATGAAGGATGAGAAACACTAATAGTTGGTAATGGAACTTTGGTATTAAAACTACTGGTATCCATTAGGTGTTTAACAATTTCGTCAGCTTGCGATTGGGTAGCAATTTCACACCATAGAGGTGTCCATCCCTCTGGACCTAAAGCATTATTTAAAAACTGACCCGTTTCTGCGTCAATGTCAAAATAATACCCTGACTTTTGATCATAAAATTGAGTTCTTATGCGATCACTTAATGAAACAGATTCTTGATGCCATTTAGTTTCTTTGGCTAAATTTAATATACCAGCCATTTTCGATAAATAGTCTTTCTCAATGGCTAAGTAAGCATTCAAATCAACAGATTCAGTATTGATTGAATAATTCGATCCTTCAACAATTTCACATTGATCAAAACGAATAGCATTGTCCATTCCGCTTTCCCATTTAGCAGCTATTAATGAACCGTCCGTTGAGCCATATTCACATAATCCATCTTTATCATAATCCCTGTGAGTATACCACCAGTTATGGTACTTGACCAGTTTTGGGTACAATTCTTTAATGAATGATGTGTCTCCAGTAGCTTCATAAATTTCCCATATGGCCCAAGAAGATAGAGGTGGTTTTGTGTCTCTCCAATTGTGTTTTTCTACAGTTGTGTCTCTAAAAATACAATCGACAATCATTCCTTCTTCATTCTGATAATCATACATTGCTCTGATTTGATTTTTGGCCAATTCAGGTTCTATTTTTACCAAAGCAACAGCATGTTTCCAAGAGTCCCATGCCCAAAAACCTTGAAACCATTTGTAGTGGTATGAAGGGAAAACACCATCATGTTTTAGCTCACCAGCTGCGCTTCTCCAATTATTGATTAAAGTAGATATACTTTTGGAGAGTACTAACTTTTCATCTTGGCTCAAATTATTTTCACGAGTTAGCTCCAAATAGTTATTCCAGCGAGTTTTATTTTCATTAAGGGCTAAAGATACACCTTGAGTGTTGATTCGAGTTTGGATTTTAGTTTGCTCGGGGTGGTATTGAATCACAATACTGTAAGTTATGGATTCACCTGGTTTTAATTTGGTTTTTTTTAATTTTATAACATAGTTAATTGAGTCTGAATTGATATTGAACTTATCACACCTAGTAGGATAAATAAATAACTGTTGTTTTTTATCAAGTGCTACACTGAGATGATTTTTATGGTTCACGAAATGACCTGTTTTTTTAAATAAAGCCCCTTTCCATTCAGGGTTAAATAATAAGGATTTAGTACTGTTGTTGGTTACCGTTGTTGAAAGTATAGCACTTTCTTTAGAGTTAATTAGTAATGTACTGTTAACCTTAAAGGAATTAAATTCCTGCTCGTTTTCTAACCTTCCTGGTAAATAGGTTTGTTCTGATGACTTTAACTCGTTCAATAAAGGTTTTCCTTTTTTATCAATTAAATCTAAGGAAATTAAATTGTCAGCTGCCCAAAGTCCATGATCAATTCCCAATAGATATGGTCCCGAAAATCCGGTTGAATTTTCATTCTCAGATAAAGCAAATCCCATCCAACTTCCTAAATCAAAAAAGGCATTTAAGCCTTTTGTGTTTGATGAGATAGGGGAATTCTTCATCTCAATTACATTTGGAAAATCAAGTATTGATTGTGACCAGCCGGTTGAAGAGAGGAGTAAAATGATAAGTAGTTTATACATGCATTTGTTGTTTTTGATTCAATTTACTAATTATTACTTACCTTTTATGGTTTTTATTTTTTAACTATTCTGTGGGCACCACTATTAGTTTTAATATAATATATGCCTACTGGTAAATAACTTAAATCTAGTTGGATAGATGTGGAGCTAAGTACGTGTTGCATTATTTTATGATTTATTATTTCTCCAATCATATTATAAATGGTTAATTCTGAATTGACGCCACTAACAATGACTTTACTAAAAGTTGGGTTTGGATAAATGCTAACTTTTCTATTTGTATCGTTATCAAAAATAATTTTTCTTTTTTCGGAATAAGTAAATTCTCCATCATAATCAGTTTGTTTTAATCTATAATAAGAAACGCCTAAAAACGGTAATGGATCAAGTAGGTTATAATCTAAAATAATTGCTGAATTTCCAGCTCCTGCAACCTCACCAATTTCATTCCAATTAATACCATCTTTAGAGCGTTCAATAGTGAAGTAATCGTTGTTAATTTCAGAAGCGGTTTGCCATGTCAATTCAACCTCTTGATTTTTAGTTGGTGTGGCGTTAAATTCAATTAATGTTATAGGTAAAGGTGTACCAGCACTTATTGATGCAATGGTAACATATTTAGTCGAATTATTAAGAATATGTGTGTCAGAAATATTAGAAACAGTAATAGTTGGGTTGTTGTAAGAAAGGACTATACCAGTTCCATCTCCATTAAAATAACATGTCGTTCCTCCATTCGAAAAATCACCATCATCATCTACCAATAATCGCAAATGAGATGGGTCTACATTAGTTAAGTTAGCACATCCCTCTAACTTTAAGTCTAAGTTAAATAATTGTCCAAAGTTAGATTTAGTTACTTTCCATTCACGTTCCAATCTTGAAAATAAGCCACATGAAGGGATTTCTGCATTAGATGAAGCGGTTGCACAAAGCTTACCTTTGTCATGACCTAACATAACATATGATTCGTCAACAGTAAATGTTCCAGTATTTGCGGCGTTACTAGTTTGTAAAGCATTAATATAAACTCTGGCTGTATCATCAACTGAATGTGATTGTTTTTGTGTCAGGTCTTCATTATCATCTCTGCCAATTCCAATGATATCATTGTTGTAAGTTGACACATCATAAATTAAACTGCCACTTGTATTAAGGTAATTATTAGGTAAAGTAATACCATATTTAATGGCTAAATAAGATTCTATTTTTTGTCTATTAACTCCTGTTTGAGCCGTATTATATACGATAACTTCAGATATAGATCCCTCATAACTTTGAGTTTGGAGGTTACCTTGACGTCCAATTCTTATAGTAGTAGCCATGTCTAATCCATTGTTAGTCTCTGTTCTGTTAGAAGTACCATTTTCAGCACCATCTATACGCCATCCATAGTCAACGTTACTGGCAGAATTTACTGTTCTAGAAACTTGTATAATCAAAGCTAAATTTGAGTTGATAACGGTTGTTCCAACAATATTAAAGTCACCTGAATAACCGCCTCCAATGTGTAAAAATCCACCATTGTCAATTGTAATGGCAACATCAGATGCAGTATTCATATCACCACCAAAAAGTACAGGTTGGTTCCAAAAACTAGTATTTGTGGTCGTCTGGTTAGTTTTAACCAATAAATACACATCAAAACTTCCTACTTCAGGTGTACTTAAGTCAAAATACTTATCTGTTGTAGCGTCTATATTATCTACAAATTCAATGGTTGGATTATAGTTGATGTATTGAGGCGGTGCATCCCTATATATTGGTCTATTGTCTAAAGTGATTTGATCACAAGTGTAACCAACGGATAAGTCATTCACATTACTTACAGCATCACCATCTTCTGCTAAATTAGATGGCGCTTCCTCTACTGATGAATTGGCTTTAATCCAAAAGCTAGAAGCTACATTACCTGGTGATTGTGCCATTGTTTTTGCACTAGATAATACAATTAGAGTAGAAAAGAATAATTTAAATTTCATAGTATTTAGATTTAGTTAATATTTATTTCATCTTAGTAGGAATCCTGTTTTTATTGGGTCTTTTGGGTCTATTAAAAATGTATGTTGCCCCGTAATAAATGCTGTACCTTCAACCTGTGGGATAACAGCATCATAATTACCGTATGCCGTTGTTTCATAAATAGAGCCTTTAAAAACACTATTAGTAATGCTTTCAATGGTCATTTCATCTCCAATTTCTATTTCATTTCGTTTGTGGTGAATAGCCATTCTTCCAGCTACACCTGACCCTGTTGGACTACGGTCAACTTCTCCATCTGCAAATACACAAATATTCCTACTATCATTATTTTTGTTTAAAGGCTCATCAATGAAAATAGTGCCATATAAAAAACTAAGGTCATTTTCAAACGGATGTGAGATGTTTAATGTTGAGTCTTGAACGGCTTTTTTTATAGCCATTCCAATTTGAATATGTTTTCCATAATGATCAGCTGTTAAAGGTAGGTTAATAGATTTGGCATCAACATAAGCATAAAATGCACCTCCATAAGCTAAGTCAAATGTGATTTTTCCTAATTCTGGTACATCAATAGTTTGATTTAAAGCTAAAGCAAAAGAGGGGACACAATGAAATTTAACTGATAAGACTTCACCATTTTCCATTTTCGCAAATGAGTTTAGTCTACCGCAAGGGGCATCAATGATTACTTTTGTCTCGAATTCTTGTGGTTCTACCCACCCCAATTCAACGGCTAGTTTTGTAATGGCAATAGTGGCATGTCCACACATGGTACTATAACCTTCATTGTGTATGAATATAATACCAAAATCAGCACGGTCATCATTTGGTGGAACAATAAGGCAACCATACATATCAGCATGGCCTCTTGGCTCCAGCATTAAAGCTTTTCTATAATCATCTAAATTCTCCTTGAGATACCTTCTTTTTTCTAAAACAGTGTCTCCTTTAATTTCTGGAAAACCATCAACTATAACACGCAAAGGTTCTCCGCCTGTGTGCATGTCAATCGTTTTTATTTTGATCCAATCTGTTGGAAGGTTCAAAGTAGTGTTTGCTAGGATAGACTGTTTTAGAGTTGACATAATTAAAAGCGTTCAGGTGTAAGTATTGAGATATCTAATGTTGTTTTCTTATCGGCCAGTAGTTCTGATGTCAATTTTCCACTAATTGGCGCTAGGCTTAATCCCATCATGGCATGACCGGCGTTAACAGTAATGTTTTTCCAATTTTTAGCACGCCCAATATATGGTAATCCGTCAGGCGATACTGGTCTTAATCCAACCCATGGCTCAATATCGTTAAACCACTTTTCATCAAAACCTTCTAAAAATTTGGGAACTTGTTCTTTTATACCATTTAGTCTAGTTTGTCGTATGGATAGATTGTTTCCTGCAATTTCCATTGTCCCAGCAACACGCAAACTGTTATTTATTGGAGTCATTGCTATTTTAGCTTCACATAAAATACTAGGGTGTATAAGATTATTTTTAACATTTGGAATGGTCATACTGTAGCCTTTTCCACCTTGAATAGGTAGGTTTACGTTTAATAATTTCATTACTTTTTGACTCCATGAACCTGCGCAAACCACAATTTCTTGTGTGTCTATTTTTTCTTTATTGGTTAATATAGATGTCACAATGTCTTTACTAGTTTCAAAACCTGTGATGGCTGAAGAGTAACTAATGGATACACCTTTTGATTTAAGAATACCGAGCATTTTCTTCATGAATACATTTGGATTCATGTGTGCATCACTTTTATATAGAACGCCTCCTAAAACATCTGGTACTAAAGCAGGCTCCATCTTTAAAATATCTTGCTTAGATTTAATAACTGCATCAATCCCTAAAGCTTGGGCTTTTAAAGCCATCTCTTCTTCCTCTTCCTGATATTTTGCAGTTTTGTAAAGCATTAACAAACCTTTTTGCTCAAAGCTAAAGTTAGTTTGTTCGGTAGCTTCAATATCTTTAAATAAGTCTCTGCTGGCTAAGTTCAAGTCCCTTAAAATTAATTTTGAACGCTCAACGTTTTTTTGATTGGCAGATGCATAAAAATGCCATAACCATTTAAGTAAATCAGAATTTAATCTAGGTTTAATGTAAAATGGACTTGTGCTACTTAGCATCCATTTTAGTCCTTGTTTAATAATACCTGGCGCTGCTAACGGCACAAAATGGCTTGGTACTACCATACCAGCGTTTCCATAAGAACAATCAGTTTCATGACCTTCCTCAGAAGCGGTTACGACATGAACATCAAACCCTTCTTTTTGCAAATAATAGGCTGTACATAAACCTACAGCGCCACTTCCTATAACAACTACTTTTTTCATAAGCTTAAATCACTGAAAATCCTTCTTTAAATGGGTGTTCATCATCAATAAATATTGTGTTGTATCCCGTTACTTTTGCCCAACCTTCAATGCTTGGGATAATCGCTGATTTACCATCTAGCGTAGTTTCTTTTTCTATTCTACCAATGAATTTTGAACCAATGATACTTTCGTGAATAAAGTCGTCACCCGATTTTAATTTCCCCTTTGCATACCATTGAGCCATACGTGCAGATGTTCCTGTACCACATGGTGATCGGTCAATGGCTTTGTTGCCATAAAATACAGCATTTCTGGCGGTTGATTTGTCGTCTATAGTATCGCCCGTCCAAAGAATATGGCTTAGTCCTGATATCTTACTGTTTTCTGGATGTTCAAAGGTGTAGAGTTCGTTCATTTTAGATCTAATTGCTCTACTCCATGGTATCAGCTGATCAGTTGTGTGATCTTGAATTCCTTTGAAGTTTTTTTGAGGGTCTACAATAGCGTAAAAGTTTCCACCATAAGCTACATCAACAGTTAATTCTCCTAATTCAGGACAATCTACAGTCAAGTTTTCTGCTGCGAGATAACTTGGGATATTAGTTAATTTAACAGATTCAACCTTGCTATTTTTAAGTTTGTATTCAATTTCTACTAAGCCAGCAGGTGTTTCTAATTTTAATTGACCTGGTATTTTAGGTGTTACTAATCCTTCTTCTATAGCAATGGTTACTGTACCAATTGTACCATGACCACACATTGGTAAACAACCGCTCGTTTCAATAAATAAAACAGCAATGTCGTTTTCAGGGTCGCTAGGTGGATACAAGATACTTCCCGACATCATATCATGCCCTCTTGGTTCAAACATGAGTCCTTTACGAATCCAATCAAATTCTTCTAAAAAGTGAAGTCTTTTTTCAAATATCGTTTCTCCCTTTAAAATAGGAGCACCGCCAGTCACAACCCTTACAGGATTACCACATGTATGTGCGTCAATGCACGAAAAAGTTTTTTTACTCATGTTTTTTAATGTTATTTATAACCAAATTAGCTGCTATTAGATCTTCTAATGCATGGCCAACTGATTTAAAAATAGTGATAGAATTTTCAGATGTACGCCCAACTATTTTGTTTGAGCATAAATCAAATAAATCTCCTTTAATGTCTTCAAGTGATATTGTACCTTGAGAAATTGGAATGCAAAGATCTCCCGTTTCTTTTGGAGCCATTTCTATATTGTCAACATAGATGTCACCACTTAATATAGTATTGTCATCTACTTCTCTCATATTTGGTTTGTAGGCACCAATTAAATCTAAGTGCTGCCCTTTTTTTAAATCATTTCCAAATATGAGTGGTGTTTTACTTAGTGTTGCACAACAAACAATGTCCGCTTCAGCCATTCCATCTTTAATGTTGTTGATGACTTCAATGTTTAAATTAGAATCCTTTAATAGACTTTTAATGTTTTCGGCCTTAGAAGCTTGTCTTCCCCAGATTAAGACTTTTTTGATTGGTCTTACCGAACAATGGGCTTTAATGAGGTAGGTTGCCAAAGTTCCTGTTCCTATTAAAAGTAATGTAGATGAATCGGATCGTGATAAATATTGAGAGGCTAGTGCAGATGCGCAAGCTGTTCTCCAATTTGTGATAGATTTAGCATCTAAAATGGCTTGAGGAATACCTGTAACGGCATTCATTAATAAGTACAACCCATTAATCGATTCCAAATTGTATGCTTTATTTTCGGGGGCAACGGTTACAATTTTAATTCCCATTTGCTCTCCCGGATACCAAGCTGGCATAATGAGAAGAGTATTCTCATTACGCTTAGCTGGATTATCAATAGAATAATGAAGTCTTGATGGCACAATAGGAGGTTTACAAAACCCATCTCTTAATGCATCAATTAACTCTAGGTAATTGAGATTACTTTCTATCGATATGTTGTTAATGTAATCCATTTAGTTAGCTGATAACTGCCATTGTGATTAAACCATTTATTTTTCTGGAGAGGTTTAATTTGTTTTCATTTCTTAATTCTTCAGGTAATAAACTATTTGGCATGTCTTGGTAACATATTGGACGAACAAAACGTTTAATAGCACCAGAACCTACAGAGGTAAATCTACTATCGGTTGTTGCTGGGAATGGCCCACCATGATTCATGGCATGACATACTTCAACCCCAGTCGGTGCCGCGTTAAAAATTAATCGACCTACTTTTTGTTCTAATAAATTGATAAGACCAACGTTTAAATTTAAGTCATCTAATGTTCCCATTATAGTACCAGTTAACTGTCCTTCTAAAGCATTAACCACTTGAGTTAATTCGTCTTGGTTTTCGCATTCAACCAAAATTGAAAATGGGCCAAATATCTCGTGGTGTAAGTTAGGATTATCAATGAAATTTTTCCCTGAAGTTGTAGCCAATGTTGCTAACCCTTTTTGAGAATTGTCTTTTGTTGTCAATAGGACATCTTTTTCAGTTAGCGTTTTAAGGCGAGAATCAATGTAGTTTTGAGCAATTTGTTCATTCAACATAATACCAGATTCAACGGCGTTAAGTTGTGTTGAAAGACTTTGTTTGAATGTTGTTAATCCTTCTGATTTTATTCCAATTAATAAACCGGGGTTGGTACAGAATTGACCAACACCTAAAGTGATTGATCCTGCATACGTAGTGGCTAAACTTGTAGGGTCTTCTTGTAATTTGTTATCGAGTAAAATAACAGGATTTATACTTCCCATCTCTGCAAAAACAGGAATTGGTTCTTTTCTTGTTTGTGCTAAATTATAAAGTGCTTTACCACCGTTAAAAGAGCCTGTAAAAGCAACAGATTTTACATCTTTATGTAAAACTAATTTTTTCCCAACTTCAAAACCATTGTCGTTCAAAGAGGAGAATACACCATCTGGCATGTTTGTTTTTTTAGCAGCTCTATTAATAGCACCTGCTACTAAATCATTAACCCCTAAATGAGAATTATGTGATTTAACAATCACTGGACAACCAGAAGCTAATGCTGATGCTGTATCTCCACCAGCGGTTGAAAAGGCCAGTGGAAAATTACTAGCACCAAATACAACGACTGGTCCTACTGCAGTTAACATTTTTCTAAGGTCAGGTCTTGGAAATGGGACTCTATCAGGCAAGGCTGTATCGATAATTGCTTCAACCCAATTACCATCTCTCAATAAGGATGCAAACAAACGTAACTGAGAAGTAGTTCTACCGTGCTCACCCTGAAATCTTCCTTTTGGAAGACCTGATTCAAGGGCAGCTCTGTTGATTAATTCTTCTCTTAGTACTTCCATTTCTGTTGCAATAGCATCTAAAAAGGAAGCCTTTTTTACACCTGATAATTTCGAGTAAATATTAAAAGCTGAATTTGCTTTTGATACTGCAGCATTTACTTCATCTGCAGTGGCTGCATAAAACACCTCATTTAAACTTTCTCCATGTTCAGCTGTTACACTGTTCATAGTTTTGTCTCCTTCTGAAGAGGTTTTGAATCCTATATAGTTTTTTCCTGAGATCATTAATTATAAATTTACAGCGGTTAGTGCTTCAATATCTGAGTGATGCGGTATTTCCGGACGAGATGCAAGTCCATCTTCTATTATTTTTAAAACATTTTTTCGTTCTTCACCAATTAATGGTAATCTCGGTGGTCTAACATTTTCTGTTCCTAATCCTGTGGCAACTTCAGCAAGTTTGATGTTTTGAACAAGTTTTGCATTTATGTCTAATTCTAGTAAGGGAAGAAACCAACGGTATATGTTTAAGGCTTCTTGATGTTTACCAATTTTAGCTAATTTATATATAGCAACTGTTTCTCTTGGGAAGGCACAAACCAAACCTGCAACCCAACCATCAGCACCCATAAAAATACTTTCTAAAGCCAGTGTATCTACACCTGAGAGAATTTTAAATCGATCTCCAAATCTATTTTTCATTCTTGTCAAATTTGAAATATCACGTGTCGATTCTTTGACTGCTTGAATATTTTCACATTCAGCCAATTGAGCAAACATGTCTAATGTGACTTCAATTTTATAATCAACTGGGTTGTTATAGATCATGATTGGAAGTGAGGTAGAGTTGGCTACAGTTTTAAAGTATTCAACTGTCTCTCTATCATCCGCATTATATCTCATTGGAGGAAGCATCATTAATCCTTTAGCGCCACATTCCTCTGCTTTTCGGGCTGCTTCAATGGCACCCGTTGTAGTTTGTTCTGCAATATTCATTATTACAGGAATTTTGTCATCAACAAATTCAACTGCGGTTTTAACCAAGATATCCTTCTCCTCTATTCTCAAAGAACTTGCTTCTCCGAGCGTTCCGCCTAATATAATACCATTAACACCTGCGTCAATCTGTGCTTGAAGGTTTTTTTTGAACCAATCAAGATCTAATTGATTATCATTTGTAAACTTAGTTGTTACTGCTGGGAAAACTCCTTTCCAATTTACATTCTTCATTTTTTAATTTTTATTTGTTACAAAGTTAGCGAGTTATTAAGGGTTTAATAGTCAGATTTATGCATGGTGTGATACTATTTTACCATTAAATTAGGATAATTGATAAAAGATGGTGAATTTTATACCCAATTAAGTGTTATGAAAGTATTACCGTTTAAAATTCCAAAAACAGAAAATGAATCATTTAGGGTTCAGATAGATGAGTCTCCTTATTTTTATGACACGCTTCATAAACATGGCGAAATTCAAATTACTCTTATTGTGAAGAGTGAAGGTACATTGATATGTGGCGATTATGTAGGAGAGTTTACAGAAGGAGATTTATTCATAGTTGGTGCTAATCAACCACATGTTCTTAGAAATAATAAAGAATTTTATGAGGAAAATAGTAGTGGGGCATATGCCATTTCACTTTTTTTTGATAAAAATTCCTTTGGACATGATTTTTTTAATCTACCAGAATTAGACGAATTAAATTTGTTTTTAAACAGAACTCAAAGAGGTTTAAAGTTTAGTAATAAGATTAGAGATAAAATAAAGCCGATTATGTTTTCAATTGGATATCAAGTGGGGATAAATAGAATAATTGAAATGCTTAAAGTAATACAAATACTATCTGAGGCGGAAGATTATAAGTATTTAGCAACTTCTAATGTTATTAAAGATTATGATGAGACTGTTGGGAAAAGGATGAATTTAATATTTCAGTTTACCCTTAAAGAATATTATCGTGATATTTCGTTGGATGAGGTATCAAGTTTAGCAAGTATGACGCCGAATGCGTTTTGTAGATATTTTAAACAACGGACTAGAAAAACGTATGTAAATTTTTTAAATGAAATAAGAATTTCTAACGCATGTAAATTATTAAGATCTAATGATTTGACTGTATCTCAGGTCTGTTATCAAAGCGGGTTTAATAATTTGTCACACTTTAATAGGAATTTTAAGAAAATTCAGGGTTGTTCTCCATCAGAGTACATTAAGAAAGCTACAGTTTCTTATTGATTTATTTAAGGTATAAAAGGTACATTATTTTTTTTGAAATGAACTTTAATTACTTAGAAGCCAATCTACTGCTTTGTCTTCCGAATCAAAGAGTTTTAACATTATTTTTGGTTTGAATACAGTATTGAAAGAGTTTACAATTACGTTTACTACTGGTGATTTTGTAATCATGGCAGCCTGAGTTGCAAATTCAGAAAAGTGTTCATTCATAAAGGTCTGTTCTTCTTTATTTACGATACCCGTAATATATCTATTATCGCATAAATAAGGTCTTGGAACTCCGTCTGTAATCTCAATAAATATCTCAAGAAGTTCCTTTAATATTTGAATGTTATATTTATTAAACCTTGATATATCCGGTCTAAAAGTTAAAATATTGTCAGACCTAAGCTCTACCATTCCGTAGGGTAATTCTATAAATTTTAGTATTTCAACTTTCTCACTCATTTACCTAAGTTAGTAATTTTTTTCAACAAATTAGAAAATATTTAGCACACTTACCACAGAAAAGCTACTCCTATAAATGGAAATTACCACTAAACCTCAATACAAATGAATTTTAAAAATCCTCCCATGTCTCATGATACAGATTAGGTTACAATTTGAAATAAAATAATGTCTAACCCTTTATATTTAATTGGGGTTTCATAGATAAATTAGTATAATCGAAAATAATGTTGTATCTTATTTGTATGAAAAGACTTAAAACAACATCTGATTTTAGAGCAATGCTCTTACTCAACGAATTGAAAGAAAAAGAAATTTTTGCAACAATCAATAGTAATACAAATTCAGGACTGAGTGCCGGATTTGGTACAAGTGGTATGGCACAAGTTTTTGTTAATGAGGACGATTTCATTGAAGCACAAGCCATTTTAGAGGAGTTTATGGAAAGAATGGAGCCCGAAGAGGAATAAAAGTATTTATAAATCCAGTTCAAGAAATTAGATTTTGACTAGAGTTTGTTTACTTGTAGTAGTACTTGAATATGAGATAAAAAAGTGCTTATGATTAAATATGTATTGTTATTATTTATTGGTCTTGTGATGTTGTCCTGCAGAAAGGATGATTATAGTTATTTAGATATCGATTTTGAGAACCTCCTTGGGAAATGGTATTTGGAACGTCTTGAATCTGATTCTTCTTTAATTAGAAGTCACAATGGTAATCTTTACCTTGACCCTGACGAATGTAGTTGCATCTTCTTAGATGAAGGATCAAAATATAACAGTGATTATAATAAACTGCAAGGAATATTATACAATTGTGATAAGAACATTGACTACTATGGCTGGAAGTTATATTCTAACTACATAGGTATTGATGCTAATACTTCAAATTTACTTTCGAAATATTATATTGACTATTTTACCAAAGACTCATTAGTTTTATCAACATTAGGGAACAAGTTTATTTTTAGTAGATATGATAGATTTAATACTTGCTCTTTAACCTATATGTATAAACTAACCGCATTGTTTCCAGATTCTTCTCTATTGTTTTCTTATAGAAATGAGAGTGGCTACATGATTGAGGAAATTCTGAATGTCAATTCTTGGAGTAAAGAAGTAGCACCCAATCATACTGGTAGTATTCAACAACAATTCAGGTATGATTTCACAATTAAATCTAATCCGAATTTTCAATATTCAATGCCAACTAACTTAGAGGTTGAGGTGAATTTGAGTATATATAATGAAGAGGGTAGGAGAGTTTCTACTAAAACAGGTAACGTATGTATTCAGGGAACTGACCTGTCTCCATGTTCACAAGATTCAGTTGCTATTACTTTGAATTGTCAGACATTTTAAAAATAAAGTATAATAGAGAAATTATTTTTGTTAAACGAATAAAATTAAAACCAATCCTCAAAACAACTCCACAAAAAAAGCCTCTCATTTCTGAAAGGCTTTTCGTGGTCCCACAAGAATGCAGTTGAAAACGTCTAGAACTATTGGTTTTATTGAGTTGTTATTTTATTTTTTAGTGAATAACTTTTTGAGTATCACAAGTATGATCCACTTGTTATATAATTTGCATTATTCTCGGCAGTCGTATTTTTATAATACCTCACCGTTGACTTTTTTATGAAGAAATAATTATATTTGTTTATTAACACTATGAAACATCAGGTCCTAGCTTCTAAATTCATTTTTATTGTGAGGTATATGGAAAACTGAGCTATTAAAACAGATTAACTTTAATATATATCCCTATGAATTTTCTAACTGGAAAAAAGCTTACAGAATCAATCTATGATATAATTTATAATGCCGAAAAACATCTTCTAATTCTGTCCCCCTTTATTAAGTTGGATGAGTATTTGAAAAATGAGGTATTTAAAAACCATCTAAACAATGCAAGTGTCCATATAATTATAGGATTTGGAAAGAATGAGAATAACATCACTAAGAGTTTTAAAAGAGAAGATTTAGAATATTTTACACAATTTCCAAATGTCACAATTGTATATATCCCGAATCTTCATGCCAAGTACTATGGGAATGAAACACAAGTAGTTGTTACATCCTTAAATCTCTATGATTATTCATTTGAAAACAACATAGAGTTTGGTGCGTTTGCTTCCAAATCTTTGGTAGGAGCGAGTTCATTTTTTAAAGAATCAAAAGACAGCTGTCTGGAAATTCTAGAAAACTCTGGTTATACTGTATTTGTCAGAAGACCTAGATATAAAAAACGATTACTTCTTCTTAAGGATTATGTAGGGTCTGAGAACGAACTTGATTTAATTTCAGATTTAATTAATAATGGTGAAATAGAGCATAGGAAGCCTTCTGAATTTTTAGATGAAAAATTTGTTAATCTAGGGCTGAAAGAAGAACGTATAGGGAAAAGTGAGAATCATAACGCTAAATCTACAATTAACAACAATAAATACACAAATCAGCCAAAGAAAGTAGTTGAAAATAGCAATTTTTTTTTTGGTCACTGTATTCGATGTCAAGATTCTATAAAGTTAGACTTAGAAAAGCCACTTTGTAGAGATTGCTTCAATGTTTGGTCTCAGTTTGAAGATGTGTATTATTCAGAAAATTACTGTATTGTTTGTGGAGAAGAACATGACTCAAGTTTTGATAAACCATCGTGTTATGAATGTTATAAACAGCTTGATTATAAAAATAAAAATGTTAGAAGTTATTTTTAGGATTTAATAAAGTTTATTTACTTGATATTACGATTTAATATAGATATTCACTAATAAATACAAATAATCATTCTTTTATAAGGATTCTTTAAGTATAGAAAATAATAGCATTTCTTCTACATCAACCATATAGATTTTGATACATCATTATTTATAAATGGATATCTTATTGAGATTTGTATAAATTGCTTACTTTTATAAAAAAAACATATAATATGTCTTACGATTTTCGAATTGATTCTATTTCTTTTATAAATATTAAAGGATTTAAAAAACAAGCTAAATTGTATTTGAATGAATCTGCACCTATGGTGATTTTAGGTGCTAATGGGGCCGGGAAATCGACAGTGCTTGAAATGCTATTTCAAAATATTCCAAGAGCTCTTTTTGTTATAAATGGTAGAAAATATTCAAATGTTCTTAATAATACTCATATATCGAAATCCGCTATTTCAGGTAGTGTTGATACTTATTTTAAAGTGTCGAAAAAATTTTTCAATGTAAATCCTTATATTGATGAATCTCATCAAATTAAATTCAAGTTTACTGCAGGAATAGATTTAAATAAACACGATCAAAATAGTGTTTGGAGTTATGAAGAAGAAGTAAAAGACTTTAGTAACAGATTACAGGCTCAATTTGCTGACGAGTCTGAATTTATACCAATGATACGTTTTTTTAGAACATTAAAAGATGCTACTTATTCAAATAATAGACCTTTTAACCGTTTAGAGATAGAACATAGATGGGAAGGATACAAAAATTTCACATACCAAAATATTGATTTAGGAGAAGTATATAATTTCTTTATTGATCAAACGAATATCAATAATCAAGAAAAGTTTAAAAATAATGATCTTAATTATAATACGAAAATCTATGATTACTTGTTTTCAACCCTCTATAAATTTGTTAAAGATATAAATAGTAACATTTATTTAAAAGTTGATGTAGGGGATAATAGTCGTAAGCAAAATATCATATTTGTAAAGGATAACTTAAATTTTGAATTTCTAGAACTTTCTAGTGGAGAAAGATATGTTATGTCATTAGTCTTAGAATTACTTCATCGAAATTGCGTTTTGAATTATGACGTCGATGATTTAGAAAATGTTCCAGGTATCGTATTAATTGATGAAGTTGAAAATCATCTACATCCTAAATGGCAGTCGAAATTTCTAGATGCTTTACAAAAAGCTTTTCCTAATATCCAATTTATAGTTTCTACTCATTCTCCTTTGGTGGCTTCAAATGTTCATTCTGATCAATTAATTATACTTAATAATTTCGAAGTAATTAATAATGATAGTTTTATTAATTTACATGGGGCAACTTCAGATCAAATTCTGACAGATTATATGGGAGCGTCAAATATTCCCGATAAATATTTAGTTGTTCAACGTAAACTACGTCAATTAATTTCAGATAGAGACCTTAAAAAGGCTACTGATTTAATGAATGAACTTAAAAACTCACTAAAATCTACTCCAGCTTGGCTAGAAAGCTTAGATAATAGATTAAATATTTTTATGAATGCGTCTAATAAAGAAAAATAATGGACCGGAGTGCCTAGAGAAAATTGATAAGTATGTAGAATTATCGAATAGAGAGAATCGTGATTGTAAAGACTTGGTAATAAGTCAACTTGAGTTTGAACAAAAAAATTTATGTGCGTATTGTAATAGGAAAGTCAACCCTAAAGCCTTCAGAATTGAACATTATATTCCACAGAATGGTGCCAATGGAAATTCAGAGCTAGCGCTAGACTATTCAAATTTTTTAGGTGTATGTCACGGTAGATTTAATTATGATGATCATTCTCAGTCGGTGGCATTTTGTGAATCAGTGAGGGGAAGTAAAAAATTATTATTCAATCCACAGTCAATTGATCATTTAAATGACGTATATTATACTAATGACGGGTTCATCCGTTCGCGTAATACTGATCATGACGATGAGTTTGAAAATGTGTTGCTTCTAAATATTGATCCAATGCGAAATGCTCGTATAGCTGCATATACCAAGATTGAAGATGTTATATTTGAAGAACTTGTTAGTAACAATGTACCCTTACGCGATGGTCATAGGCTGACTTTAAATGATTTAATCGGACGGTCTGTTGAGCATCAAGGCTATCTAGTTTTTAAATTACAAGCAAATGCTAGTAGTTTTATTTAACTAAATTTGTTGAAAGGTGAGAATCGTGTTTTATATAGAAAAATTGGTTTTTAGGTTTTTATTTTCAAAGTTATTAATTCATTAAAACCGATATCCTGTAAAGTACATTTTAATAACTTTTCGCTGTATGAATTAACTTACTTCAGTAGTTTCCTATGTCTTTTCAAATAGGGGAGCATTTTATCATTAACATTTATTTTCGAAAGGGGATCAATACCTATTTTTTTTAATTCAAGTAAGTTTATTGTTTTCGAGATTAGAATGTTTCCGTTTTCGCAGAATGAAATTAAATGTCGATCAAACAAAGAGTCATAGTTGGGACTTAATAATATTCCATTTTCTGGATCCAATCTTTCTTCATTATTTGCCTCTTTCCATGGTACAATATGTGATGCGATCAATATACTAGTAATGTTTAATGATGTTATAGCGCATTTATAATTCCATTTCTCTAAAACTTGTTTCCTGTAATAGCCTTGTCCAACTCTAGATGTAATTAGTCCTTTTCTTTCCGTAATATTGGGTTTTTTGTAGGTAGCTTTTCTTTTTGAAGTGATGGGTTTTATTTTGTTAGCTACTAAAGTAATTTGACTTCCAATATTCGAAGGTTTCCAATTATATACCTCGTTTAATTCATAATTATGAGAGTCAAATTCATAGTCTTTACATAGAAAGGTTATATGTACCGGTTTTTTAGAGCCATCATTGTGACTGTAGTATTCTAGTTCACCACAATAAATAAAAGGTCGAGTTTTACCCTTCAGTTTATCAGAAACTCTAACCATTAGATGAACACTGACTTCATTATTATAGATAGAACGAATCCTTTTATTTTCAAAAGATTGTTGATTTTGACTATCCCACTCAAAATAATCCCATTCAAAATAATCATTATAATGGAGTTCTTCTTTTTTCTTCTTTTTATCTAATGTAACAAATAGAATAGTAGATTCTTGATTTTCACAATATAATAATCCGGTTTGAAGACCAGCAACCTTAGGTTCATTAATAATACTGGACAGTGCCTTTTTATGATATCCTTGACCAATTTTAAGATTCTTAATTAATGCCATATTACTATTTAAAAATTTATATTCCTTTTCAATTAATTATTCAATTTACATTTCTTCAACATCGTCAATCTTGTTGTGATAGATAGTCCTATTATTATAGAGTTAAGTTTAAATAAGTCTGTAAATATTGATTTGAAATCTTGCATGTAATTGTTCATAATTTAAATTTCGATTATTCGATTTTGTAATTCTAGTCCAATTGGCTCGTTTAAAGAAACTAGATATGTTATAATTTCTTTGAAATTGTCATTTGTTTTAGTATTTCCAGTAATGATTACTCTATAATTCCCCCAAATGTGATTAGCTGTTAAAGCAAGACTTTTATTATGTTTAAATTGTCTGTGAACATGATCTTCAGGAGTAGATTTACTAAGTGTTTTGTTTTGATGATGTATAAAAGTTTTTAAAATATCTAAACCTTTGTGTAGTACCATTAATCCTGACTTCTTCCTTAATACAAGAATTAATCTACTTATCACGTAATGGTTATAGTTATTTTCAGTAAACCAGGTAATTATTTTTTCAGAAGCTTGTTCTAAAAACTCTTGAGAATCTCCTTCCCAAATTTTTATTAGGTAATGAGAAACTCCGTATAAAGTCGATTCAAGTTCTACTTTACGATAGCTATTATCCTTCCAGTTCTCGCATTGGTTGCAAAACTCTACGATTTGTTTCCATTCTTCAAAAAATATCTTCTCGCCAATATTGAAGTTGAAAATATTTCTTAAAAAGACATCATTTTGATTAGGTGCAAAAACTCCATACATTAATATTGGTTTCCAATATTTACTTGGATTATCTTCTTTTTTTATTTTTAATATAATCTTACTAATAAGTTCAATTGTCCATAAAGTGAAATCACTGGGGTATTCATTATTTACATCACAGTTGGGAGTAATATTTCCATTTTCAAAGATTAATTGCTCTACTATTTGATCCAAAAATGAAAGAATATATTGATATTCATCATTATGGTTTATGTCATATGAATCTGTAATTGATGAAAATGTATGTTGTAACATTTGTGTGTCAAGTCCAGGAGCTTTTCTATTGTTCTCTTTAACATTGTTATGTTCCCATGAATGATTGCCAACTTGAATGGTAACCATTCTTTTCTCTGACCAATTGATAATTTTCTTTATTGTTATATCAGAAATAAATTCTTCTAAAATTTTATGGCCATATACATTAATCCAAGGTCCGTCGTTGGATTTTTTTTTCTTGAAAATTCGGTTGATTAATTTTTGAGATACATTCTCTTTATATATGGAGGGAAGTTCCTCCTTGTTTTGTGATCTAAAAAATTGGTAAATGCCAATACTCCATTGAATAATTAAATTTTGAAGTTGTATAAAGTCTTGATGATGCCAGTTTAATTCATTAGCTATGTTTCTATATAAGATTTCATTGATATCATAAGTTGACTTTAAACAAAGTAACGCTAGCGATTGCCTAATCTCTTTATTCTTTAAATCTTTAACCCATAGTTTTGGTAAAAACTTTGCTATGAAAGCATCCCAAGAATCTGTCCCCCCCATCGTATAAAGATCATTAAGTCTACTAGGAGCATTTATTAAAACTTTTTTTGTATAATTTATTGTCCAATCCACATAGTCTTGATTTTCGTCAATCCACATGTTTTGATTTTCATATAGGACTGCGATTGCTCCGAATAATGAGCTAAGTTGATAATCTAGATGGTGATACTTTTCTGGAGTAAGAGATATTTCAGAATCTAAAAATACTTTATTCCAAAGTATATCTATCTCTTCTTCTGTATATTTTTTCCCTTCTTCTATTTCTTTTGAATACTTAAAAGGGGTTATCGTATTTTCAAAAAACTGACTATCTCTATTTCGTAATGAAGCTAATTGTTCTGTGAGTTTATTTGGTTCTACGTATTGAAAATAATCCTTATTTTCAATTGTTTCTATTATATAATTCTCTTTATCGAATTGAGCAATGAGGTTCCTTTTATACACATCAATTTCACCATTTTTTTCCCCTAATTTCAATTCTATTACCCACAATTCTATGATTTCTTTGTAAAAACTGTTTAATTGATCTGATCGGAGATATAGCTGTATCCCAGCATAAGCAATGGAAATTTTTCGATATTTTAGATTATTCCAAATCCTTACTTCATTCCATAGCTTTTCACCAAGGTCATGGGATAATATCATTTGAAACCCTTCAATGTTTCTTGCTCCATGATCAAGAGACATTTCCCATTTATAAAGTTTAATTTCAGATAGTAAAGGGCGTAATATTCCAAGAAACAAAGGAGGATGATATTTCCCTATAAAACTTAGAAGCCCTATAAAACAAACGCTATTGGTGTTTTTAAAAATGTATTTAATATAAGGGACTATGTCCTTTTCCTTATCAATTTCATCAATAAGAAACTTTTCTAAAGCCATTAATGAACAAGAAATTGCATCTGGGGCGTTGCCAGATGATCTAAACCAAAAATATATACGGTTGTCACCAATAAATTCTTGTGACGTGTTTTCTATGTTTAAATTTAGTTTGGGAACTTCATGTTTCTTGAATGTTTCTACTTTACTCCATTGGGAGGTAGCAAAATCTACGAGACAGATTATTGTATCTAATCCGTGATAAGGATGGGTGTTTAATAAGTTCATAAATGGGCCCCGACCATAGTAAAGAGTAATCCAACCTCTAGGCTTATTAATGTCGTACTTATAATGGTGGTCAAAATCAAAAAATATTGGCTTTGGCGGGTCAATTAATAAAGCTAAAATTATTTCGCTTGCCTTTTCTGGGTGATAAGCGATCAGTTGTGATAAAGCATTAGTAGATAAGCAAACTTCTGAAAAAGAAACATCCACTCTTTCAAAAGGGCCATGTTTCCATTGAATTGACTCTCTTATTTCAGTCCCTTCAAAGATACTTTTGGGTCTTAAAGTGTCAGTTTTGGGGTTTTCTTTTTCTGGTTTTTGAAATGTTTTACGCCTACACAGTTTTAGACAAAGTTCAAGTATTTCATCTGGAATCTCATTAATTCCTGCTAACATTGATGTGTAAATTTTTTTGTTTAAATCATCTTTTACCCATCCTTTATTAATCTTGAATATCCATTCAGCATTTTTAAAGGCACAAAAAGAAACTTCTTTTCGGTAAGGAAAGGAGGGGGGAGCAAAATTTAACCATGTTTTTGAAAAATCGGCAATTTCACTTGCTGATAGCTTAACAAAAACATCAATGTGCTTTTTTACAAAGTCTATAACGGATGGCCAATAAAGAAAAATAGGAATTCTTTGATATATTGATGCTTCAGATTCAGAATACCCCTCTGTTTCTTTAGCGAATTTTAAAACTTGTGGATTTGGTCGAGTTGCCTTTAACAAGAAGCGATCTAAGAATCGTCTCAAGACCTTTCCATCATCTTGAATGAAAAAGTTGAAAAGAAGCTCTAAAAAACGAAATGCTGAGTTCGAGTAAATAATTGATTCTAGCAGTAAGTCTTGGATAATTTTTTCATTTATTATATTCTCATTTAATTCTGAAAAGGTTTTTATCCAGTTATCTACATCACCATTTTTTTCTAATAAAAAGACTCCATATAATCTAATTGATTTACCCCAAAATGGTGATAAAATATTTTTTGATGTGATATAGGATTTAAAGTTCTCATTATTGCCTCTAATGAGTTTATACCTTGCCCAGTCTGAAAATAAATCATGTTCAAAAACCAGTTTGTCATTTATACTTCTTAGAATCTTGTTTTTTTTTAAAGATCGCAATGGAGTTAATTCAGCTATGTCAAAATCTGATTGGGGGATACTGATAGTCATCTTTTCAGCTTGATTTTCAGCGATAATCTGTAGAAAACGAGAGCGTTGTTCTCCATTATCATATTTAGGGTTTTCTACTTCTTCCTTCCATATTAAATCTATAATATCAGATTCACCAAAGGAATCACCTATTTTGAGATTACTTTCTGATGATAAATTAAACGCTAATAGGTCTAGGTATTTTAAATTCTTTAATATGGCATTCAAATGATCGTGTTTGAATAAATCTGTTAAAGCAGGGAATTCTTTTTGTATGAGAATTAGCTTTTGGTTTTTAACTGTATCAAGATAAAAGACATTATTCGAAAAGGATAAATTGATCCTATAAAACCTTTTTATAAGATCATCAAAATCATCTGTTTGACATGAAAATAGAACTTTCCAGCAAGTTTCATTTTGATCAATATAATTTAGAATGTTGAATAATAACTTTAGATGTTCTTCTTTTCTAAATCGCTCTATCGAATCAATGATTATATAACCTTCCTTATCTTGGGTTTGTTTAAGAATATCTATAAACGGGTTTGCTAAACCAAAGAACTCCATTAAGTTTCTACTGTCGATAATATCTGAATCTATCCAAATTATTTTAGTTTTATTTAAAGAGAATTCTTGAAAAAAATGTTTGAGTAAAACTGACTTTCCATAACCTGATTTAGCTAATAAGAACGTGAAATTACTTTCTTTAATGACTTCCTTAAAATCAGTTAATTCTTTCTCTCGTTCAAGTTTAACTCTTCCTCCGATTTGGTCTTGTATACTTTCACATTTATCAGAAGCATGTGAGATTATCCTTTTCCAGTCTGATTCATGTTGTGGAATACCTTTTAATTTAAAATGCGGTCGTAACCGACTAATGAGATTTAAATAATCGATAAAAGCACCTTCATTTGTAGACAATTCACTTCTCGTCTCGCACAATTTAGTATATAAAAGACTTGCATGATTATGGTTACTTTCAGCCAAACAATCATTACAGTCCATCTTCAGTTGAGTTTCATCTTTAGATGTGGCGTTTTCAAAATCGAATTCTAACAGTATTATTCTACTTAATAATGCCCATACTTCGTTTTCGAGAATATTATGTTTTGTAGCTAATTTTGAAGGACATCTAAATCCTTTTATAAGTTTAATTTGACTTTCTGAAAAACTCCCATTTTTACCTTGTGATACTCTTGCTTCTAAAATATTAGGAGTAGATGATTGTGCCGCTTTAATAAGTCTATTTAAGTCAGTAGATAGATTTGAGTTTATGGGTGAGTTTACAATACACAAGTAATCTTTCTGCTTATCAAAGATTGGGGATACTTCATTTAGGTATTGTTCCCATAGATCAGATAGTAATTCCGAATTAGGACCATTTCCTGAAAATTGAACATTACTTTTTACAGAGGTAGGAATACTAAAAGTATGATTAGATTCGGTTTTCATGGTTAAAACCAAATCATCCAGTAACCAGCCTTCTGCTCTTGCTTGAAATGCAATACTACTAATTCTTGCAGAGATATTGGATAGTGGAAAACGTTGAGCCAAAAAAGCAATTGCAAACCATGAAAATACTTTGTCTTCAAAAAAGAATCCAGCCCCTGAGCTTTGTTTTGCAGTTGTTATTTGTTTTGTCATGAGTTGAGTTTTGAGCAATCAATTATTGATTTGTCTGATGCAATTAAGTTTAGTAGTTGTAAACGTAACCTTATAATCATTCAGAGTCTGTGTGTTCTATATTATTAAAAATACCAATATCATTAAGTTTCATTATTCCTATTCCAATAATTCCAATAAACACCTTCTGAATGATAATATTCAAAGTGTAATTTATCCAAAGTTGGTTTTTCCAAAAAATCGGCATTCTATCTCCAATACTATAGAAGGCAAATGTTAGTAAAAGAAGTACTAAAAATACTGTACTACTATAAAAAAAGTTCTTTATTTTTTTTCGATTGCCTACTTTAGGTTCAATTAAAACTGATAAAATTATAAGAAAAGTTACTAGCGATAAACTAGCGAAAGCATATGTTGAACTTGTTATATACCAAAAGCTCTCTTTTAGCTCTCTCTCTTCAGTTTTTGTTATGTTTTTTGTCTCTTTTTCAACATCAAAGGAAAGTAATTTTAATTTATCAAACAAATACTCCCTGTTAAGTATTTCAGTTCTTAATTCTATGAGACTTTGTTTTTCATTAATTGTTAATAGTTCAGACTCTTTTAATAATGAATTAATTCTTTTTGCAGTTTCAATTTTATCTGTAATATGCTTATTATAAGATAAGTTAAAGATATAGTCAATAAAGAATAAGCTGGAGATTATAAAAACAGCAAGAATGATTTTAGTGCTAATTTTTTTTGATCTATCGAAAAAAAAATGAAATACATTACTGAATATATTATTTTCCATATTTAAATTTTGTGTTCATGATTAGTGCTTAATAAATTTTTTAAACCTGTAAAGAGTCAAAATTCAAAGTAGTTTTTATTTTATTTGTAACCCTAATGTATAACTAAGTCAAATGTTTTTGAAAAATATAGTAATGCTCTGTATTTTGGACATAGTTGAGTTTCATAGAGTTTTTACCAAATATACTAATTATATGAAATTAGTTATAATTATATCTTATGATTTTTGCCACTCTTGATTTTATAATACCTCTTATATTTAAACAAATAAATTTATGATCGTATGATAACAAAAGTTTACAATATGTTTTCATTTGTATTCACTTCAAACTATTGTAACCAAAGCGAATCAAGAATTTGTGAATTAAAAAAGTGTTTGTAATCGCATGATGACAAAAGTTTACAGTATGGTTACATTTTGTATTCACATGCAGACAGCTGTAACCAAAGGGAATCATGGGTGTTTGAATTAAAAAAGTGTTTGTAATCGCATGATGACAGAAGTTTACAGTATGGTTACATTTTGTATTCACATGCAAACAGCTGTAACCAAAGGGAATCTAGAATTGTTGAATTAAGAAAGTGTTTGTAATCGCGTGATGACAAAAGTTTACAGTATGGTTACATTTTGTATTCAGATGCAAACAGTCGTAACCAAAGGGAATCAATAAATATTTGGTTGAAAGTACTTGTGGTAGTGGATAAAATGTGTTCGAATATCCTTTTTGTAGGTTATGACTTATTTATTTGGATTAACTTTTATGATATATATAGATCAAACATTTCAATCATCTTATTAATTGATGGATTTGCCTCTTTCAGTTTGTTTAAACCTATCTCATTATTATTCAAAATTCTTTGAGTAGATTGTCTTAAAAAATCACTTATTTTATACTTAGTTAAGTAATCAGCCAAATCACTTCCTTTTGATTTTTCATCATCAGTAGCATTATTCTCTAGTAAATCGCTAACAACACAATTGACTCCAAACTTAACCAAGTCACTAGATTTATTTTTCCAAATATTAAAAGCGGTTCCTTTTAATGAAGTGTCAGGAAACAACACAATTCTTCTACCTTTAAATTTTTTAAGTTTATCTACATTTAAGTTATGAAGTGAACCAGTAGCAAGCCAAACATAATTAGGGAAATAAACGCTCGAAATTATAGCAGTCTTTTCACTCTCAACAATGGCTATAGTTTTGGTGTTTCCATTGGTTAAATGTTCTCCAAATAGACATTGGTTAAGATTGAAGTTGTTGATTTTAAGTAAAGAATGTACCCAGGTTATATTTTTTGTTCTACTTCCAGTCAATTCATTATATAATATAATTTTACCACTTCTAATTAAGCTTTTAGAATCTACTTGCCAAAATATAGTTGAGCCACCTCCCCACATTTTTGAAGTTCCTAAGTTATATTTGGTAATAAGTGAATTAACTTTTTCAGTGTCGAATATTGAGTTGAGATAACAAACAAAGTTGTTTGATTCGTATTTTTTTAAGGTAGATTTTAATATTTGAAGAGGTATATAACTAACAGGTAGTGGGGTGTTTGTTTTTTTTGGTGTCCAGTTAGTTTTAGGTATGTTTAAATTATTGTCTGTAAAATACTGTTTTGGTGTGTAATGGAAGCCACAGTTATCAGCTCTATCACAAATACCAACATTATCATCAATATACTCTTTAGATTCTTGATTTATATATCTTGTGAACTTATTATTTTTTTTACAAGCTGGACAATAGTACTTTTTTTTCTTTTGAAACGGTGTATTATTTTGACTTTCTAATGTGAACATTTTGTTTCTTTATTTATATATGTGTCGGTTTTGTCGTTATTGTAGGTTTGGCTCTCAACCCTTGTTTTTGTTCATTTTTTTATTTTATGTTTGCGTAATAAAATTGTCGGTAGTGTCGGAAGCTTATTTTTAAAACCGACATTACCGACAATTTTATTACGCTAATATTGGTAGTTAAGTAGTTGATTGTCAGTTGTAACGGCAGAATCGACAAAACCGACACCACTAAAGAATAGATTTAGTATAACAGCCGTGACTAATTTTTATAAATAGTTGTTTATTCTTCAACATCCTTTCTATATATTTTTCTCCTAAATTATGTGGCTTTTCTTTACCAATTTCTTTAGCTTGACTTGTCTTAAAGCTAGCAGGTAAATCATTATAAAAATTCTGTTTAACTCTATCTTTGAATAATGTATCGGTTTTAATTGTTTCATTTTTCACTTCAATTGCTTGTTTGGTAAAATATTCAGTTATCTCAATAGCTCCATTAACAGCCCTTTCATCAACTTTGTTTATGTTAACCATATCGCAAGCATCAATCATTAATTGAAGTATTAAAGCGAATCTATTTATATAAGTTTCCATTTTACTATATACACCACCAAACTTTGCATTTGCAATATCATTGTACCTATTAACGTTCATTGATTGCCAATTTTTCAGAACTAACAAAGCTTTAGGCGTATATTTCACTATTAAAGGTTTTAAATTCTCGTTATCATCATATTCAATCTTTTGATCTAGAATTCGATTGATTATATTTGAATAATTTTCTAACGTTAAATTTGAGATTTCCTTTTCTGACCAGTTTAATTTTTTTATGTTTTTTGGTATTACAAATAATAACCTATCAGTAAAACCATTGTCCGAATTTTTACCTCCAGTAACATCAATAAGTATTTTATTTTGAATTGAACCGATAACAGAAGTAAATGATTGGGGTATATTGATAGGTTTGGAACTTTTTCTATCAATAACAATTGATTTACCACTCCAACTGGATAACCAAAATTCAGTATCACTACCACTATTGTATTTATTCATATTACTAATCCATCCCTTTAATTCGTCTGAATAGACTCCTATTCCTTTTTTGTTGTTGTTGTGTACTTCTGCCACAGCTTCAACAGTTGCGTCAGATGTGAGAACCTTTTTTAATATAGGTTTTTTACCTTCAGTATCAAAATTCTCAAATTCCTTTTGAAATTGATTGAAAGTATAATTATCCTTTGTTTGTATTGGTTTTAACGCGAAGGATAATGGATGACTTTTGTTTGTTCCTGCTCGTCCTACAATGACTAAGTACATAGCTGTTGTCTCTGTCCATTCTTTGGTAATTTCAATTTTTGTAGCTAAACCATTAGCTAAACCACAAGTGAAAAATATTGAAGATGATAAAAAATCAATTGGAAAATTTAGGCAATCAACTGCGTCCAGAACTATATTTTGTAAAACTTTTGGAAATACCCAAAAAGGAAATGAATTTGGATTGAGTTTTTTAAAATCATCTATCTTTATATTTTGTAATTGTTCTAATTCAATTCCTTCGTTCCCTGACATTGGTTTGTTGTGTTTAATTTGACTGGTACAAAGACTTTGTATATCTTTGCACCAGTTGATTTTTATTAGTTGTGTTTTAAAAGTCAATTATTTTAAGCAAACGGGTGGCGTGGTGGCTACCCTTTTTTTTGTCCAACTATTTTTAAATGATTTTTTTGTGCAGGTTTATCGAGTTTGTGTGACCTTAATAAAAAAAATAACGAATCAATAGAATTTCTTTGAGATTCATTTATAAATGTTAGAAAGTCAACTTCTCTTTTTAATAATTTGTTATTGTGTATCAATAAATCATTAAAACTAATTGTATTGTCTTTAGGTACTATTGTTATATCATTCATAATCTTATTTGTTCCTTTATGTTATCATTTAGAATTACATCAATTAAATTATTAATAGAATCAAATTGCGACCTTATCAATAACTCTGTTTGTGGGTTTAACTCCATTATTTTAAGTAAACCTAGTCTTGTTTTTTTTAATGAATTTAAATGTTTAAAGTAATCGTCTTTAGTTTTAAAAAGGTTAGTTAAACGCTCAATTGTTTTAGCGTCAACAATTTTATTTTTAGTCAGTTCAATTGTTACTAAATTCATAATTTTTATTTATTAGTTTCTACTTGTTTTTTTTGTTTTGCTCTTTGCTTTTCCATAAATTCCAAAATATCGGACTCATAGTATAAGGTTCTACCTCTAGGGTATGTAGCTCTAAAACATTCTAATTCCCCCTTTTTGGTTAATCTTAAAATTGTTGTTACTCCTATACCAGTCATTTCTGATACTTGTTTTCTTGTTAATACTGTCTTTTGTTCATTCATTTTACTTGTTTTTTTTAATTAATAATTTACCTTTGATTTGAAGTTTGCATGAATTGTTATTTGACTGATCTTAATGTTCTGTTTGTGTAACATTTCACGATACAAATCTAAACATTATTTTGTACTTCGTGTCCATCTATGCACTTTATTTAAACAATTGTTATGGAGAATATTGTAGAAAAGCTGTTTGAATCCTTAAAAACAGGGGGAGTTAATCAAAAAAAAATTTCTGAAAAAACTGGTATTTCAAGACAGAATATTGGACGAATGATGTCAAATAATGATATGAAAGTATCACAGCTAGAGTTAATTTGTGATACATTTGAAGTTAAAATTCGAGATATATTAGATGCAGGCGTGATGTTCGATTATTCTGATGCTCTTGTTGAGAGTATGTACAATGGTGAAATGAGATCTATTTTTGAATTGTATAAGGAAGATAGACAGCAAAATAAAAAACTGATAGCAGAAAATGCAGTGTTAATTGAAAATAGTAAAAAAATTCAAACACTTGAAAAATTAGTAAAAACACAGGAATTAACAATTGAACTCTTGCAGAAAAAATAATTTAAAATAGTCCAAAATCTCGTTTAGCCTTTTGTATCCGAAGCTCCTCTAAACGGTTTAAGTTTAAAACAACAATATGTTCATTCATTAAATTTTCAATTCTAACATTAAAAAAATTTGCTAACATCGCTATTTTGTCTAATGGTATTTGATTTGGTTCACTATATTTAAAGTATATCCATTTGTCAAATGTACTTTTAGATACTCCTAACGCTTTTGGAAGTTCTTTTTTAGCAATCACATATTTGTTGTGAGGTAGTTCTTGTAATCTATCTAAAATTGAATATTTTCTTTCAGGGTCAACAATTCTATTGTCTTCTATTAAATCTAATTCATCATTATAAATAGCTGTAATATTATTCTTAATGTACTGTTTTTTGTTAAATCGTTTTTGCATAACTCCAAAATTAAAAAACCCGGTCAATTTAATGACCAGGTTTGAAGTTTCTGTAGTAAAGTTATGAATTACTGTGTTGGATCTATCCAATCTGCTTTATCAAGTGAATTGTTTAAATCATTTTCAGTTTGCTTATGGTAGCCAAGAGTCGTATTGTAATTTTTGTGCCCAGCAATAGCTTGAACACGTACAACTGGTAAACCTATCGAATTTATTAAATTCGTTATTGCCGTGTATCGTCCAACATGTGCAGTTAATACTTCTCTTACATTTACTTTTCGCCCAATTTCTTTAAGGTTTTTATTGTAAGTTTGATTTGTCCAGCCAAAAAAAGTAACAATTCCAATAGGTGCATTTTCGCCTTTTTTATTTAATTCGGCATATCGTTTATATATTTCAACTGGCTTACTGTCTCCGTTTTCTGTTTTAAACAAACTAGATAACTTAAAAGATACAGGAACTTTTGTTTTTTGTTGAATATACTTGATTGTAACTTCATTATTTTCTTCAATAAAGTTTTCAAATGATAGTTTTACCAGGTCACAATATCTAATTGAAGTGTAGCAACTAAACAAAAACATATCTTTTGTTTTTTGTAAGGTAGGACAATAAGATACATCTAAATCTTCGATTTGTTTTACTTCTGACATGGTCAATGTTCTTGGTTCTACTTTACCTCCTTTAAATTTAAAACCTTTTTTAAATGGGTTGATGGTGTCATCATATAAACTCCTTTTAATTGCTTCATTTAAAGCCTTTTTTATGTTCTTAAAATGTTTTTCTCTAGTGGTTGGGTTCAGTTCGCATTCATCAAATAGAAAATTCATAAATTTTGTACAAAAGTCATAATTGATTGAGTTTATTGGAAACGATTTATTATCATTATAAAGGTTTAGTTTATTTAAAGTTTGCTTATAACTTGCTTTAGTTCCAACTGTAAAGGATTTGTTACATTCTTTAACTACTACGTTTTCGTAGAAATCGATAAAACAAATACCATTCGATTTTTCCAATCCAATGTTATCTATGTCTTTTATGTTTTTAATTTTCTCCCAGTTTATTCCTCCAGGCTTAAAAGATTCAGACAAAAGAAAGTCAGTCCATTTGTTTTGAAATATGTTAAGTTGATTATTAAAAAAGTCTGAATTAGAATGTTTCTTTTTGACTTTGTTTCTTTTTTCGTCCCAATATTCAGGTTCAATATAGATTCCTGTTGATTTTATAGGTCTGTGAATACGAGTACCATTAATTTGTAATTGAATTAAAGCTGTACCGTTTTGATTTAGTTTTGATTTTCTATTGAAAATAAATTTAGTGTTCATTTGAATTTGTTTTAAAAATTTTCACAAAAACACATAATTTAGAATGGGTATCACACCCCAGTATCACACTGGTAACACAAATGCTACTTTTCCAAACTGTGCGTTAACTTTTGTAAACTTCAAAAACAAAGGTAAACTACTAAGTTTAAAAGAAAAGGGGGATATTTACATATCCCCCTAGTGGTCCCACAAGGACTCGAACCTTGGACCACCTGATTATGAGTCAGGTGCTCTAACCAACTGAGCTATAGGACCGGAGTTAAACTCCTTGACTTAAGACAAGCTTAAGCGCGTGCAAATGTATTCCTTTATTTCTTTATTTCAAAATAAAATTGATACTTTTAGCACATGAATTTAAAATTTAATGCAATTATATTTGATTTGGGTGGTGTAATCCTAAATATTGACTATTCTAAAACAATTAAGGCATTTAATAAACTAGGTGTTTCAAATTTTGATGAATTGTATACACAGGCAAAACAAAACAATGTGTTTGACGATTTTGAAATAGGAAAAATTACTGATAATGAGTTTAGAAATTATATCCGAATGGTTTCAAAAGTTGACTTAACCAACAAACAAATTGATTCAGCATGGAATGCTATGCTGTTAGATTTACCATTGAAGCGTGTGGAACTTTTAGAAAGGCTAAACCAAAAATATCCAATTTACTTATATAGCAATACTAATTCAATTCATTTAAAAGCGTTTAGGGAAATTATAAAGTCGGAACATAATGATGAATTGTTGTTGGAGAGCTTATTTATTAAAACATATTATTCGCATGAACTGGGTATGAGAAAGCCAAATCAAAATGGATTTTTAAAAATTGTGAAAGGGCATGATTTAGAACTAAGTTCAACTTTGTTTATTGATGACAGTGAACAACATATTGTGGGAGCTAATAAAGTCGGATTACAAACTGTTTGGTTAAAAGATAAAACGATTGAAGAATTGTTTGAACAATATTAGTAAATTTACAAAAAAGAAAAAAATGAATTTAAGTTTAGAAGGAAAAACAGCTGTTGTTTGTGGTAGTACGCAAGGAATTGGAATGGCTACAGCTACTGAGTTAGCTACTTTAGGAGCTAATGTGATATTAGTGGCAAGGAATGAAGAAAAATTAAAAAAAGTAGCTAGTGAATTACCAGGAAGTGGAAATCACGTTTATGTATCAGCAGATTTTTCTAGACCAGAAGAATTAGAGACAACGATTAATACATTTTTAAAAGATAAAGCAGTTCATATTTTAGTGAATAACACTGGTGGACCTGCAGGTGGGCTGATAAATGCGGCCAAAACTAGTGAATTCGTAAATACATTTAATCAACATTTAGTATGTAATCATATTATGATGCAGGCTGTAAAAGATAAAATGATTGAGGCTAAATATGGTAGAATCATTAATGTAATTTCAACGTCTGTTAAACAACCATTAGATGGCTTAGGTGTATCTAATACAATTAGAGGTGCAGTGGCAAACTGGAGTAAAACGTTGGCTAATGAGTTAGGTCAATTTAATATTACTGTAAACAATGTATTACCTGGTGCAACTGATACTGTTAGATTGAAATCTATTATTGAAAATAAGTCAGCTAAAGTTGGTAGAGCTGCGGATGATATTAAAAACGATATGGCTAATGCATCTCCAATGAAAAGAATTGCACAGCCTGAAGAGGTAGCAAATGCAATTGCATTTTTAGCATCTCCTGCTGCAAGCTATATTAATGGCATTAATGTACCTGTTGACGGTGGAAGAACTAAAAGTTTATAATCTCAATACTATAAAAAGAGCCTGATATTAAATATCAGGCTCTTTTAGTTTTAACTATTATTTTCGTTTAGATTTTCCCTTTTTAGGAATTGCTTTCTTTTTATTAGTCTGTTGCTTTTTTACTTTAGTGTGTGGTTTGCTTTTACTAGATTGTTGTTTTTTAATCTTAGTATGTTTAACATTTTTCTTTTGTTTTAAACCAGGTTTGTGAGTATTTGTTTTGTGTATTGTCTTATGATTTGAATGATGATTATGGTGCTTCTTAATTACAACAGAATGTTTTCTGTGTTTTTGATATAGCTTGTGAGCATGATTTGAATGGTGGTGATGAGCTACATGATAATGACGGTGATGACGTTTGTGAAAATTGTAATAGACATGTCTTTGGTATGGTTTCCAAGTTTTCCAGTGGCGTGGGTGGTGATTCCATCTGTACGGTGAAATCCACAAGACATAAGATGGAGAATAAATGTGTTGTATTGGGTGCCAATGCCAAACGTTTACATAGAGTATTGTATTTGGTTTTAGTATTGATTCTGTTTTGTTTTCATTTAATTTTGGTTCTACAAGATAATCGTCTCCGTATAAATCAACGTCACCGACAATTTGGATGGTAGCGGTATTTTCATTTATTTTTTCTATCTCAATTACAGCAATGTCTTGTATTTCTTTTTCATTAATATCAATTCTTAGAATAATAGCATGACTATTATTTTCTTTGTTATCAACGACTTGGATATAGTCAATTGCACCATCTTCATTGAGATCAAGATTGTTTATTTTATCGCTCTGTGAATTTAATTTCTCTTCAAAAACTTTTATTGAAGGTGAGTTTTTAAAAGTTTCTAATACTGCAAATAAATCTAAATTATCTCCAATTTTATTCAGTGAGTCAGATTCTGTAGTATAACCTACAGTAGAGACAAATGAAAGTAGAAAAAATAGATGCTTAAATTTTAAATTTTTCATATCGATATTTTTTAGTTATACTGTTAAGACTCTCTTACAAGATAAAGGTTTAATGTTGATAAAAAAATCAAATTAATTGAAAACGGTTATAAATTAAAATTAAGACTAAAATTAAAGGTTCTGTCAGGCATTGGTATGTCAATTATACCATCTTTTGGAAGCTTGAATTGATTGTTTAATATATTTCTGACTTGAAATTCACAACCTAGTTTTGTAGTAATTTGATATTTAGAATTAAAATCGATTAAAAAGAAACCTTCAGGGTTTGGAAGAAGATTGTTTGCGACTCTAAAACCTTTAACCCATCTTGTAACCAATGCAGTAGTTAATTTATTTTGAGTATTCCAGTCATATAAAATTCCTAAATTTACTTTTTGAGATGGAACGTCACTTTGAATCGGAATTGCATTTAAAGACCATTTGTTTTCAGTTACCAGAGCAAACGCATAATTAGCGAATCCTTTCACTCCATATTTAGTTGCATATTTAAATTCTAACTCTATACCTGCAGCATTATATATACTATCTGAATTAATAAAAATATTATTATCTAATACTCTAGTCCCGTCTAAAGTATTACTTGTTGTGTTATGAAAGACAGTAATTGAACTTAGAATATTTCTTTTTTGAATTATTAATGCTGTTTCAAAAGAATTAATTTTTTCAGCTTTTAAGTCTTTTAGTCGCAAGTCAGGTTCTCTTGACAAGGTTTCATTGTTCAATTGAACCTCTTTTAGTCCTGGAGCTCGTAATGCAGTGCTGTAAAGAAGTTTTAAACTAATATTTTTGTTTAGTTTTTGAACTAATCCAACCCGTGGTGATACTTGGTTGTATGAATTTGTACCTGCTTGGCCATAATCATTTCTTACTCCTGCGGTTAAAAGTAATCCCTTCATAAATGGTATTTCTTTTTTTACTTGTAGGAAAGTAGAAAAGGTATTAAATAAAATAGATTTGTTTACAGGTAATTCAATATGTACATCACCTGAATCAGCACTAAATGATATGATATACGCGCCATTATTTTGACCTAATTGTTGTCTTGAATCAATATTTACTCCAGCTGTGATATCGGCAATTTTATTGTTAATCCAATGCATCTCTACTTGGCCTTCTATATTTCTAACCGGAACTGAATAGGCTTCAAAATTCGACCCTGTACCGTTGTAATTTAAATATGATAATGAATCAAATGGTGACCACCAACCTTTTTCAATAGATTCATTCAATTTTAGATAAGAGTTTAGTTTAAGTTTTTTTGAAAATTGTTTTTCATATTTTGAGTAGATTACAAGGGTAGTCCACTGAATGTTATTAACTTCTGATGTATAGTTCCCATGCATCCAGTGTTCACCCAAACCACCACTTTTATTCATGTAAATTGTACCAAAGCTTAGTCCCTTCAGTTTTTTGTTAAATTGATATGACACGTTAAAAAATGTACTTTTTTGATCGTCCCAATATAAATTATTACTGTTATTAACTAAACCAACAAATTCTTTTGATGCATCTTTTTGAAAATAGCCAAAATTTAATTTTAAATTTCCATGTTCATTGGCAATGTTAACGTTCGACATTATTCGTTTGCTTAAATCAAGTGATCCAAATGAAATTTTGTTGTCTGCAGATGTACCTTTTAACTCACTATCAGGAGTTGTAATATTTACTACCCCATAAAAAGCGCCTATTCCATAAAGTGATGAAGCTGGTCCTCTTAGAAATTCTACTTTATTAGCGAAAAACAGAGGTAATTCTTCTTCTGTATTGACTTTGTTCGATCGTGCAAAATTTACTGGAATTCCATCTATAACAAGTAAGTGTTTATTGTTATTGAAGCTACCTGCCTTTTGTCCCCTAGTTTCAAACACTTTTTCTCCATAAATAGAGTAAGAACTATATCCGGCTGTTATGTTTGATAAGTCAGAAAGGGTGTAATAGCCATAATCATTAATGTCGTTTTTATCATAAACGGTTATAACTCCTGGAGCGTCTATAAGTTTTTCATTCTTTTTTGAAGCGGAATACACATGAATATTAGAGAGTTCCCTGAGCGGAATACTAAAAATGTCTAAAGTGTCTTTTGGTTCCGTTGTCTGCCCAAAGGCAGAAATGAAGCATAAAAAAACGAAAAATAAAGTTAGTTTTAATAGAATCATTTGATTATTGTAAGTGTAAGTTATTGCAAAATAGTGATTTAATTCCGAATGGCTTACTCGTTGGGGTATGTCTTTTTCAAAGTTAGAGTAATTTAATATGGTTTTCTTGATGTGGGCAATGTTTTTATTGTTTTATTCAATCCATTTTTATTTTTAAACATAAAAAACTCTCAATTGAATTGAAAGTTTTAAAAAATAGATTGTTTTATGTGTTGAGGGTTACTATTAAAAGCTATACCTTGCTGAAAAAGCAGCACCATCAATAAATCTCATATTCTTTTCAATAATGCTAAAAGAAGGTTTACAATCAAGAGAAATGTTTATAGGTAATTTCTTAAGGTAATAATCAACTCCAAAAATGACATCTAGTCCAAGTGATATGTGGTTTTCTTCATCCCTATACCATGGTACTTGTTTTCCGTTTATTGAGTTGATGTGGGCACCAGCTCCAGTAAATATGTATAGATTGGAATGTTCTATTCTATAACTAGCCTCTAACAATGATGTTATTATTATGCCTTTGAATCTTGTGGATATGGTAGTTTCACTGGCAAGAACGGGTGATAGTATTTTTTTTGCAGTTAAGCCATTTGATATTCCTCCTCTTACACCTAAGAGAAAGGCGTTTTTTTTTACTTGTGCCTTGGCAAAAATTGGCAATAGTATTAACGCAAGGTAAACTATTTTTTTCATGAAATTTGGTTTTTGCCAAAGTACCGAATCATTGACTATTTCAGTTCAAAAAATATTTTAACTGTAGTTTTCATTTAGTTTACCGTTTAAACCTAATGACTACCGTTTAAACTAAAAAAATAATTATTTTAAAGTGTTGGGATAAAATTTAAGGTTATCAAACCGAATTGATTTCTAACTGAAATATGAATGTGAAGTTGAGAGACAACAGGATAGAACTAGTTGTCTTGAAAAAAGATGAATACAAACTAGTTATGATTTCATAACTAGTTTGTATTCATATATTAATAAATTTCAGGGTATTCTGCTGGGTTAGATTCGTTCATTACGTCATAAACAGCATCAAAAATAGTTTCAATACTTGGTTTTGAGAAGTAGTCTCCGTCAGTACCATAAGCAGGTCTGTGATCTTTAGCTGTAATTGTAATTGGTTCAGAATCTAAATGATAGTATCCTTTTTGCTTAACTACAATTTGATCTAACATATAAGCAGTTGCACCACTTTCATAATCTTCATCTACAATAACTAGTTTATTGGTCTTTTTTAATGAGTCTGAAATCATTCCATTAATGTCAAAAGGTAATAAACATTGTGCATCAATTAATTCAACTGAAATACCTACCGCAGCTAATTCTTTAACGGCTAAAGTACATAAGTTAAAAGTTGCACCGTAAGAGACTAATGTAAGGTCTGTTCCTTCTTGAGTAATTTCTGGTGTTCCTAAAGGTTCACAAAATTCACCAAAGTTTGTAGGTTTTTTTTCCTTAATTCTATAACCATTTAAAGGTTCAATAACTAAAGCAGGATCATCAGATTTTAATAGGGTATTATAAAAGCCAGCAGCTTTAGTCATGTTACGTGGTGTACATACATGTATTCCTCTAATCGAGTTTAGTATCATTCCCATTGGTGAACCGGAATGCCAAACGCCTTCTAGTCTATGTCCACGTGTTCTTATAATTAAGGGTGCTTTTTGTCCACCTTTAGTTCTGTAGTGAACAGTAGCTAAATCATCAGACATAACTTGGATACCGTATAATAAATAATCTAAGTATTGTATTTCAGCAATAGGTCTTAGCCCACGCATAGCCATTCCAATTCCTTGACCAATAATTGTTGCTTCTCTAATTCCTGTATCAGAAACTCTAAGTTCACCGAACTTATCTTGCATACCTTCCATTGATTGGTTGACACCTCCAATTTTACCAGTATCCTCGCCATAAGTTAATACTTCTGGCATGTCAGTGAATATTTTATCAAAATTCTCTCTTAAAACTAATCTACCATCAATCATTTCGTCTCCTTCGTACGTAGGAGCGATAGCAGTAACGTTCATTGCAGATTGGTCAGATTGAGAATATAAGTGGGATGAATATCGGTCTTCATTAGTAACAGCAGATTGATTTAGCCAATTGATTAATTCAGTTTTTGTTGCAGAAGATTCAGAGCGCATGTGACGTAATGCTTTTTTAGCTGCAGAAATAACATCTTTTCTAATAGGGTTCATTTCTGACCTTAAATCATCAGCAATTTTTTTAATAAATGCTCCGTTTGAACTTTCAGTTGCTAAAGTATCTAATAGTGGTTGAACAGCAGTAGCACTTTGATTTAAATCAGCTAAAAATTCAGTCCAAGCTTCTCTTTTTTGAGAAGATACTTCTTTTTTAGCTGCTTTTTCAATTGCCTCTAGCTCTTCAGTTGTTGCGATTTCCGAGTTTAAAATAAATGCTTTAAACTTTTCGATACAATCGTATTCAACTTCCCATTTTAAACGTTCTTCAGATTTATATCTTTCATGAGAACCTGAAGTAGAATGTCCTTGAGGTTGATTCACTTCTTTGACGTGAATTAAAACTGGGACATGTTCGTCTCTACACAATTTAATTGCTTTTTCATACGTCTCACAAAGTGAAGGATAATCCCATCCTTTAGTTACAAATATTTCATAACCAGGTGTAGTTTCATTTCTTTGCATTCCAGATAATGCATCTGAAATACTATCTTTAGTTGTTTGGTGTTTTCTTGCTACAGAAATCCCGTAACCGTCATCCCAAACAGACATAGCAAATGGTATTTGTAAAACACCAGCTGCATTTATTGATTCCCAAAAAGGGCCTTCACTTGTACTGGCATCACCAATAGTACCAAAAGCAACTTCATTACCTTTGTTTGTAAAATTAGTCATACCATGTAAAGATTCACTTTTACGGTAAACTTTAGATGCTAATGCTAGCCCAACTAAACGTGGCATTTGACCAGCTGTTGGAGAAATATCAGAAGAACTGTTTTTTTGCTCCATTAAATTTTTCCAACTTCCATCTTCATTTAAACTACGTGTCGCAAAATGACCTCCCATTTGACGACCACCTGAAGCGGGTTCTTTATCAACATCAGTATGCGCATATAAAGCAGCAAAATATTGCTTTACTGTTAACGCGCCAATAGCCATCATGAAAGTTTGATCTCTGTAATAACCAGATCTAAAATCTCCATTTTTGAACTGTTTAGCCATTGCCAACTGAGCAACTTCTTTACCATCTCCAAAAATTCCAAATTTTGCTTTACCAGATAGAACTTCACGTCTACCCATTAAAGAAACTTCTCTAGAAATTCTTGCAATTCTAAAATCGTTTAAAACTTCTTCCTTATATTTATTGTCAACTGATGTAGTTGCTGCTTGTGATTTTGCCATAATGTCTGAATTTTGCCAGCGTAAAGGTAGTGATTTTTACCGAGATTTTCTAATAATTTAGTGCTTTTTGTGATACGATTTTACACAGAAAATAAAAGACATTTAGAATTGAAATAAGCACACCTAGTATTGATTCTAAGCCCAAATAGGAGAAGTGAAATGATAAATATCCTTAGTTAACTCGCTTTAGATGAGTATTTAAGGTTTTGATGTTTAATTTGTTAAATGTAAAATTTCACTTTCTTTTATAAACAGGAACAGCAGAACAAGGTTCTCCGAACATCAACATTTTTACCTTTGGAACTAATAAATCAGTTAATTCTACAAAAGCTCTATTTGGATTTGGAATTGTAGAACACCCCTTAACCATAACCCGTTGGTTTTCTAATTCAGCTATATTAATTGATTGTAGTTTTTTAAAAAACAGCTGACTTTCCACTTCTTTTTTATTACCAAAATAGGTGTTAGCATCAACTTTTTTTAATTCAGCTGTTATTAACATAAATGCCCATGCCGGAATTATGGCATCTATAGAGCAAAATAATGCAATGTTTTTTTTAGATAAAGAAATCCAATCAAAAGTTTTTATAAAGTCACGAAATAAATCCTCTTTAATTACCATTTCTTGCCAAAGTGCCTGTTTAATATCAAATTCTTGAATAGCTAATTGGGTAGAATAATCAGCTAAGTCGATTTGAATGATATTTGCTTTTGCTACTTTGTTTATAATTTCTTCTGACATATTACAAAGGTAATGAAGAACATTTATTATTTAATAGTTATTTTTGTTAACTTTAAATTATGAAAGGATTTATTTTAAGTATTGCACTGTGTATTGGTGTTATGTCTTACAGCCAAAATATTAAGCGAATTGTTGATAAAAATGATGCAATAGCGCTTCAGAAATATATAAATTCTTCAGAAGGATTTGAGGATATGATACTAACTAGAGTATCTAATTCGGAACTTGTAGAGTTGCATCCATTTGTGTATGCAGTTAGTAGGGGTAATCTAAAACTGGCTAAAATATTTGTCAAAAACAAGGCGTTCTTTATTGATTTTGATAAGCAATTAGGATTAGCTTTTGCTATTTCAGTTTCAAAAAAAAATAGAGAAATTATCGATTATCTGTACAGTTTAAATCCAAACATTAATGAAGTATGTAGCTTTTGCAATGGTCATAATGCGTTGATGATTACGGTTTATAGTGGGAATGAAGAGTTGTTTCTTAAGTTGAAAGAAAAGTCGGAGTTTAATTTAATTAGTAATGAAGGAAATAATTTATTCCACCTTATTGGAGAAGATGTAAAAAGCTATAGTCAAATTATTTTTAACGAATTAAAGAATCATAAAGATGTGGATATTAATTTGATTAATAAATATGGAAGAACACCTTTACATTATGCAGCTAGGAGTGGTAATGAAGAATTGTTTTTCGAGTTGATAAAAATAGGTGCAGAAGCAAATGAACTAAATGATTTATATGTAGATGCCATTAAAGGGGGAGGGGTGAAAATATTTGAATATGTTCGTCAGCTCATTACGATAGTGCCTAATTGGACAAGTTTTCCAGAAATGAAAGAGAAGGAAGGGGATACTTTTTATGCTTTAGAAATTGGGATTAAAAATAATAGTACGAAAATCGTAAAAATCATATTTAGTGAAATGTTTACAGAGGTTAAAGATGTAAAGCAAGATGATCAAATTGAAATTGTGACAAAAATTTTGAATTCCAGACAATTAGAAAATGATCAGTTTTGGCCATTATGGGAAGTGACACAAGTGAAAAATAAAGAATTGTTTGAATTCTTAATTAGAAGTATGGTTGATTTTAATAATTTAAAGTTAGAATATACAGCTTATAATCGTTTTGTTGAAGATGATTATACAGAAATTGCTGAAGTGTATTTTACTAAGTTTGAATATAGATCTGCTAAAAGACGTTTTGGAAAACTATTTGTCAAAAACTTATATGAAGAGTTAGAAGTTAGTTTCTAATGTGTTCAACTATTAAATGTCGAATTAAAATTATAATGGTAAACCAAAATTAATATAGAAGGTTTCTAAAATTTATATCCTTTACCATCATTCAATCTTCTTTTAACAACTTGAGCTACGGGTACATTTTCGATTTTACTTTCTAACCAACTCAATAAATCTAAATATAGAAAAGGTCTTCTTTCGTATTTATTATCATAAATTTTTTCTAATCTTCCTTTCAGGTTTGTAAATTCAATTGTTAGATCCCCCCTATTCATATACACTGAATTCTTTAAGAAATTCAGAATTTCTTTCTGCACTAATTGCATATCTTTCATTTTTAATAAAAAACGATATGTAGATCTGATTTGATAATCAATTAAATCATTATTGCCTAATTCGTAATGGGCAATTAAACTTAATATTCGGGCAAAACATTGTAAGTCTTCTTTTAAGTTGATTGATGCTGTATTTATAATACGATTTAAATATTTGATACAACCTTTAAAATCGGCTGCACCAAAACTAACACAAGCCATTTTATAGTAGAAGATAATCTTTCTATGGTCATCAATATAGTTTGAATATTCTTTTATTTGAAGTTCTAATTCCTCTAAGTGAGACAAGCCTTGTTCAAATTCCGCTCTTAAAAAGACACCATTTAAACGGGCGGTTTCGGTAAACAAAAATGCTTGTGATTTGGTTCTTAAAGAAAATCCAGATTGGTTTTCTTTTACAAAGTTATTTAATATGTTTTGAAACTTAGTAAATCGAACACCGCTATAACAGTAGAATAAGGCTGAAATCACATTGTGTAACCCTTTTAAATATAGACTTGATTCTTTGGTTTTAAATTGAGGATTTTCTTCAAATAAATTGATCCATTTTAAAGAATAATAATAACATTTGTCAAATTTTTGAATTATAAAATTGTACCAAACATAGCATTGAAATCGGTATAGTTTTCCATAAAAACTAATGTTAAGATTATTATATTTTGGTAATCCGCTATTAAAGAAAAACTTTACTTGTTCATAGTCTCTTTCATTTCGTACGTGACCAATTTTCAAATATAATCCATATAGTTGAATAGAAAAATCCGACCACTCACTTTCTGTTACTATCGCATTTCTTGTATTAGATGCTAATATCGTAAGTTCTTCTGAACGCGATTCATGACTTCTTGTAATATGATTAGATTCTATGTGTTTTTCAAACTCCACAATTTCCAACAATACAATTTCTTGTTGTAAATTGTGAGCACTTTCTTTAGCTTTAGCTAATTGGGCTAAGCTTTGATGATAAAGTCCTTTTTTAAATAATACTTTTGCAAAACCAATTGTTTCATGTAGTTTGATGTCATCATCCTTACGCCCCAATAACCTTAAACTTACTAAGATTTGATCATATAAATGTGATTTTAAATTAGATAATTGTGTTTTAGTAATTTGAGGTAGCTTTTTTAATAGTTTTGCTTCATCATATTCCTTTTGCCCATCTAAAACTTGAAACAAAGCAAAAAATTTCATTTCCTTATCAATCGAATTTCTTTTGGCATATATTGAAAAATGTCTCTTTTCAGCCTTACTTAAAGATTTTATTAACGTAAATAGTTGATGCGTTAGCTGTTTGGACATTGGAATTGTTTTTGCTCGAAACCCTTGTTGTTAAAGAGAAACTATGTTGTTTTTTATTGGTTTGACAGTCCGTTTTGTTAAAAACAAGGTGACTTAAGCCATTGATAATTGTTCAATATTCGTAAAGTTATTTCTAATAAACAAACTATGGAAACAAATAAAATACAAATTTTTGACACAACTTTAAGAGATGGAGAACAAGTTCCAGGTTGTAGTTTATCACTTTATGAGAAGTTAGAAATAGCAGATTCTTTAGAAAATTTAGGCGTTAATGTGATTGAGGCCGGCTTCCCCATTTCAAGTCCAGAAGATTTTAAGTCAGTATTTGAAATTAGTAACAGAATAAAGAGTACGACTGTTTGTGCTTTAACTAGAGCCAATACAAAAGATATTGATGCGGCGGCTGACTCTTTAAAATATGCTTATCACGGAAGAATTCATACTGGAATAGGAACTTCTGATTTTCATATTAGACATAAATTCAACTCAACGCAAGAAGATATAATTGAACGTGCAGTTAAGGCTGTGTCATACGCTAGAAACAAATGTGCTGAGGTAGAATTTTATGCTGAAGATGCAGGAAGGAGTGATAATGTTTTTTTAGCAAAGATTATTGAAAAGGTAATTGATGCTGGTGCGACAATTATCAATATACCGGATACAACAGGGTATTGCTTACCATCTATGTACGGTGAAAAAATAGCTTATTTAATGAATCATGTAAGTAATATAGATAAAGCAATTTTATCCACACATTGTCATAATGATTTAGGTTTAGCAACAGCAAATAGTATTGAAGGTGTAAAGCATGGTGCTAGACAAATTGAATGTACTATAAATGGTATTGGGGAAAGGGCTGGAAATGCAAGTCTAGAAGAAGTAGTGATGATTATTAAGCAACATGAATCTTTAAATTTCACGACCGATATAAATCCTGCCCATTTAACTGAATTAAGTCAAAAAGTTGAAAATATGATGGGCATGCCTGTTCAACCTAATAAGGCAATTGTGGGTTCAAATGCTTTTGCGCACTCATCAGGAATACACCAAGATGGGATGCTTAAAAATAAAAGTACTTATGAGATTATAGATCCGAGTGAAGTAGGGGCTGAATCTTCTCAAATTATTTTAACAGCTAGAAGTGGTAGAGCGGCATTAAAACACAGAGCTCAAGTATTAGGGTTAACGCTACCTGCTATAAAAGTTGAAAAAGCTTATTCCGCATTTTTAAGATTTGCTGACAAACAAAAAATGGTCAATGATAATGACTTAATCACCATATTAAATCGCGTATAATGGAACAGACAATATTTGAAAAAATATGGCAATCAAGAGTTGTGAAAAATATCTCCTCAGGTTTAGATGTATTATACATTGATACTCATCTAATACATGAGGTTACAAGTCCACAAGCATTTACCGGACTTGATAAAAAAGGACTTCCTGTATTTAGAAAAAATAAAACATTTGCTACGGTTGATCACAACATACCAACAAAGAAACAACATTTACCTATTAAAGATGTCTTGTCTAAATTACAGGTTAAAAGTTTAGAGTTTAATTGTAAAAATCATGATATTCCATTTTATGGTATAGGTCATGAGAATAATGGTATTGTGCATGTCATAGGACCAGAAAATGGATTAACCCTACCTGGACGTACTTTGGTATGTGGGGATAGTCACACCAGTACACATGGCGCATTTGGCTGTGTGGCATTTGGTATTGGAACTACTCAGGTACAGCAGGTATTTGCTTCACAATGTATTATTATTTCAAAACCAAAAACATTTGGAATTGAAGTGAATGGTAAATTGCAAAAAGGAGTTACGGCTAAAGATTTGATTCTTTATATTATCAATAAAGTTACTGCCAAAGGTGGAGCAGGATATTTCATAGAGTATTATGGTGAAACCATTAGTGATTTATCTATTGAAGAACGTATGACCGTTTGTAATATGAGTATTGAAATGGGGTCAAGAGGAGGACTAATTGGTCCTGATGAAAAAACATTTGAATATTTAGACGGTAAACCAAATCTTCCAAAAGGGGAGGCTTTTACAAAACAATGTAAGGATTGGGAAAAATTGAATACTGATAGTGGCGCAACTTATGACAACTACTTAAAAATAGATGCGAGCGAGATTGAACCTATGTTAACATTTGGGACAAGTCCTGATCAAAGTATTGCAATTAGTGATACTATTGAAAGTGATTCGAATTTAGACAAAGCCTTAAACTATATGAGGTTTAATACCGGAGACACCCTTTTAAATAAAGAGATAAACTACGTTTTTATTGGTAGTTGTACAAATAGTAGAATTGAAGACTTAAGAGATGCAGCTAGCATTGTAAAAGGAAAAACTAAAGCCAAGCATGTTAATATGTGGGTGGTTCCAGGTTCTCAAAAGGTATTAAAACAGGCTAAAGAAGAAGGCTTAATAGATGTGTTTAAAAACTTTGGTGCTGAATTTAGAAGTCCTGGTTGTTCAGCTTGTTTAGCCATGAATGATGATAAAATACCATCAGGTTCACTTTGTATATCTACGTCAAATAGAAATTTTGAAGGTAGGCAAGGGAAAGGCGCACGAACCATTTTGGCAAGTCCAATTTCTGCAGCGGCGGCGGCAATAACAGGTAAAATTGAAGATCCTAGAAAATATTTATAATATGGAAGCATTAGATAAAATTAACTCAACAGCTATTCCGTTCCCAATTAATGATGTGGATACTGACCAAATAATTCCTGCTAGATTTTTAAAAGAATCAAACAGAGCATCATATAGCGATTGCTTATTTGCGGATTGGAGAAATCATAATGGTAAACCCAAAAAGGACTTTTGGCTCAATCGAGAGTTTTCTGGAAAAATATTAGTGACTCAATCCAATTTTGGTTGTGGCTCATCAAGGGAGCATGCAGCTTGGGCAATTAAGGATTTTGGAATTTCGGTAGTCATAGCTGAAAGCTTTGCTGATATATTTAAGAATAACGCACTAAACAATGGAATTATTCCAATTGTATTGGATGCGAAATATATAGAAGCAACTATTCAGAATATAATTGAAAACCCTGGATTTGAAATAAAAGTTGATTTAGAAAGACAAACTGTTGAAATTCCAGAAATATGTACAACGACTTTTGAAATTAATGACTTTAAAAAAGAATGCATAATTAAAGGGTTAGATGAAATAGATTACTTGGTAAATCTAAAACCAGATATTGAAAATTTTGAAAAAACACTTAACTAAAAAATCATGAATACATATAAAATATCGGTACTACCTGGTGATGGAATTGGACCAGAAGTTACAAATGAAACACTTAAAGTTTTAAACGTTTGCGCTGACCGCTTTAATTTTAAACTAGATTATAACACTCAATTAATTGGTGCTGTTAGTATTGATGAAACAGGAGAACCTTTAACTGATAACGTTATTGAAAATTGTTTGGCGTCTGATGCAGTATTACTTGGTGCAATCGGTGATCCAAAATATGATAACGATCCTACTTTAAAAGTAAGGCCTGAACAAGGTTTATTAAAACTAAGAAAGTCGTTAGAATTATATGCCAATATCCGTCCAGTACAGATTTACAATTCATTAATTGAACAATCACCATTAAAATCGAATATTATAAATGATACAGATATTGTAATTTATAGAGAATTAACTGGTGGAATATACTTTGGTAAAAAAGAATCTACAGATACAACTGCTTCTGATTTATGCGAGTACTCGATTAACGAAATAGCAAGAATTGCACACTTAGCTTTCAAAGCTGCTCAAGATAGAACGGGTAAATTATGTTTGGTTGATAAAGCTAATGTTCTAGAAACATCTCGTTTATGGCGTAAAACCGTAAATGAAATTGCCTTTGATTATCCAGATGTAGAGTTAAGTTATATGTATGTTGACAATGCAGCTATGCAATTAGTTTTAAATCCAAAGCAGTTTGATGTTATTTTAACTGAAAATATGTTTGGCGATATTTTGTCTGATTTAGCTAGTGTATTGAGCAGTTCTTTAGGACTTTTACCTTCCTCATCAATTGGGAATTCAAGTGCTATGTTTGAACCATGCCATGGATCTTACCCACAAGCTAAAGGATTGAATAAAGCAAACCCAATTGCTACAATTTTATCAGGCGCACTGATGTTAGATTATTTAGGCGAAAAAGAAGGGGCAAAAGAAATAGTAAGAGCTGTAAATTGGACTGTTGATAAGGGACTGTCTACTGAAGATGTGAATTCAACTAATCCAATTTCTTGCTCCACTGTTGGGGATAATATTGTCGAGTATATTAAAAAGAAAGGTAATATGAATCCTACTCAATTAGTTGATGTAGAAGAGAATTTTCTATATAGATAAGGTTGATGATTATTTAATAAAAAGGGGTTGAAAACTTAGAAAATGATTAGTAATTACTTTCTAATTGTTTTTTAAGTTTTAAAACTCTACTACTTATCTAATTATTATATTTGTATTTCTTTAAAATTTCATTTTTATAAATGGTAGTTTTAAAGCAAATCATTATAAACGACTAGTAGATATAAAATGGAGTATACTTTTAATCAAATTGAAACTAAATGGCGCCAATTCTGGGCTGAAAATAAAACATTTAAAGCTGAAGATAATTCAGATAAACCTAAGTATTATGGTTTAGATATGTTTCCTTATCCATCTGGAGCAGGTTTACATGTTGGGCATCCACTTGGTTATATTGCATCTGATATTTATGCACGTTATAAAAGATTATTAGGGTTTAATGTACTACACCCAATGGGATATGATTCTTTTGGTTTGCCGGCTGAACAGTATGCAATTCAAACAGGACAACACCCTGCAGTTACTACCGCTGAAAACTTAGCACGTTACCGTACACAATTGGATAAAATTGGATTTTCATTTGATTGGGGCAGACAAGTGCAAACTTCTTCTCCTGAATATTATAAATGGACACAATGGATTTTCAAACAAATTTTTGCGTCTTGGTATAATAATGATACGAATAAAGCTGAAGATATTTCTGCCTTAATTGATATTTTTAAGGCTAATGGAAATGCTGCCATAAATGCAGTGTGTGATGAAACTGAAATTTTCACAGCAGACCAATGGAATGGATATACGGAAGCAGAGCAAATGCAATTGCTAATGAATTACCGTTTAACGTATTTAGCTGATAGTTGGGTAAACTGGTGTCCTAAATTAGGAACTGTTTTAGCCAATGATGAAATTAAAGACGGTGTGTCTGAGCGTGGTGGATTCCCAGTTGAACAAAAATTAATGCGTCAGTGGAGTATGCGTATTTCTGCTTATGCTGATAGATTAATTACAGGATTAGATACTGTAGATTGGACAGATTCAATTAAGGAACAACAAAAAAACTGGATAGGAAAATCTGTTGGTGCTTCAGTTGAATTTAAAGTTGAAAATAAAGAAGAGTCTATTGCTGTATTTACAACCAGACCAGATACTATTTTTGGTGTTAATTTCATGGTGTTAGCGCCAGAACACGATTTAGTGGATGAATTAACTACTGATGAATTTAGAGAAGCCGTTGCAGCCTATAAAAAACAAGCGAGTTTAAAAACAGAACGTGACAGACAAGCAGATGTAAAAAACATTACGGGTCAGTTTACAGGAGCTTATGCGATTCACCCATTTACAGGAGACAAAGTTCAAATTTGGATTGGTGATTATGTATTAGTTGGGTATGGGACAGGAGCTGTTATGGCAGTGCCATGTGGTGATCAACGTGATTGGGATTTCGCTAATCATTTTGACATTGAAATTAAAAATATTTTTGAAGGGGTGGATATCTCTGAAAAAGCACATACAGACAAAGAAGGTAAGATTTGTAATTCTGACTTTTTAGACGGTTTAAAAGTAAAGAAGGCGATTAAGTTAGCGATTTACGAAATAGAGAAAAGAGAAATTGGAAAAGGGCAAACGAATTACAGATTGCGTGATGCTGTATTTTCTAGACAAAGGTATTGGGGAGAACCATTCCCAGTATATTATAAAGGAGATACACCTTATTTAGTAGAAGATGCTAAATTACCAGTGACTTTGCCAGAAGTAGATGCGTATTTGCCAACTGAAGATGGTGAACCACCATTAGCTAGAGCTACAAATGACGCGTGGAATGTATTTGAAGGAGACCGAATGGAATTTAATACTATGCCAGGTTGGGCTGGTAGTTCTTGGTACTTTCTAAGATATATGGATCCAAAAAATGAAGCTGAATTTGTAAGTAAAGAAAAAGCAGACTACTGGAACCAAGTAGATTTATATGTGGGAGGTGCAGAACATGCTACTGGTCACTTATTATATTCTAGATTCTGGACTAAATTTTTAGCAGATAAAGGATTCATTAATTTTGATGAACCTTTCAAAAAAATGATTAACCAAGGAATGATTTTGGGGAGATCTAATTTTGTTTATAGAGATAAGGATAGTGGTAAATTTGTATCTTTTGGAAAAAGAAAAGAATATAAAACATCAAGATTACATGTTGATGTAAATATAGTAGATAATGATAAATTAGATACGGAAGCGTTTAAAAACTGGTTGCCAGAATATGCTAATGCAGAATTTATTTTAGAAGAAGACGGTACTTATGTGTGTGGGCATGAAGTAGAAAAGATGTCAAAGTCTAAATACAATGTGCAAACACCAGATTATTTAGTAGATAAATTTGGAGCAGATACATTACGTTGTTACGAAATGTTTTTAGGGCCTTTAGAACAAGCTAAGCCTTGGGATACAAAAGGAATTAGTGGTGTTCATAATTTTTTACGTAAGTTCTGGCGTTTATTTCATAATGAAGCAGGTGAATTTGTGGTAACAGATGGAGAAGCTGATAAGAAGTCATACAAATCATTGCATACTACTATTAAGAAATTACAAGGCGATTTAGAACGTTTTTCTTTTAACACAGGTGTATCTAATTTTATGATTGCCGTGAATGAGTTACAAACGCAAAAATGTAATAATAGAGAAATACTAAAAGACTTAACAGTTTTAATTTCATCTTATGCACCTCACATTTGTGAAGAGTTATGGTCTATGTTAGGAGAAACGAAAAGTATTTCTTTTGCTAAATTCCCTGTGTTTAATTCAGATTATTTAGTAGAGAGTGAATATGCTTACCCAGTATCATTTAATGGTAAAATGAGATTCAAATTAGAATTACCAACTGCTTTAAGTAAAGATGAAATTGAAAAAGCAGTATTAGAGGCTGAACAATCTCAAAAATGGTTAGACGGTAAAGCACCTAAAAAGATGATTGTTGTACCTGGTAAGATTGTAAATATTGTGGTCTAATTAGAATATAAATAAATTAAAAAGAGCCAATACATTTTATGTATTGGCTCTTTTAGTTTATACAGAAAAAAGTTTACAGGAGCTTATTTAGAAGCCCTTCTTTAGTTACAATTTTATGTAAATGTGGATTGGTTCTTACTAGTTCCATTAATTTTAAGTGCCCTAAATGATGACAATCAGACCCAATAACATCAACTAAATCATGGTCAATCATATCTTCTGCCATTTTTTTAACAGCTGGGCCATATTGTCCTGATAATGAATTAATATTTAATTGAATTAGGCATCCTCTGTCTTTGTAGCCTTGTATCAAGTCAAACTTATTGAAGTAGTATGGGTAACGTTCAACGTGGGCCATTATAGGTTTATAATTTTTTGTTTGCATATTAAATATGGCTTCTTTAATACGTGGAGGTTCTACACTAAATGATAATTCAAATAATACATGATTATCACCAAAAGTTAATAGCTTTTGTTGTTCAATTAGTTCTTCAAAATGTAAGTCTAAAAAATATTCAGCAGCGGCCTCAATTTCAATTTGAATACCCGCTTCTTTAATTCCTTGTTTGACTTTTTCTAATCCACCTAAAATAGTTTCAGGTGTATTTCTATAAAAGTCACTCATCACATGTGGAGTGGTAATTACTTTTTTATAGCCAAATTCAGAAAAGCGTTTAAGCATGGCTAAACTGTCTTCTAAGCTTTTTGATCCATCATCAATTCCGGGTATTAAATGCGAATGCATATCCGTTTTTAAAATTGAATAATCAATTGGTTCTAATTTAGGCTTACGAGAAAATAGGTTTTTGAATAGATTCATTATTGCAAAGCTACTATTTTTTAGGTTATATTATACTTTTATAAATTTCTTTACTTCACCAATATTATTGTTTGTGTAAACCTTTATAAAATAGATACCTTTTTGTAAATACTCAACGTTAATATTGAATGCTGTAGAGGTGATTTACAAATCATAATTAACTCAAAATGAAGTGATTTATTTTATAACTATGAATATTTCTCGTGATAATATTTTTCATAATCACCTGATGTTACATTCTCCATCCATTCTGTATTGTTTAAATACCAATCTACCGTTTTTTCCAAACCTTCTTCAAATGTAATAGATGGAATCCAACCTAATTCATCTTTTATTTTTGTAGCATCTATGGCATAACGCATATCGTGTCCTGCTCTGTCTGTTACAAAGGTGATTAGTTTTTCTGATTCACCAGCTGAACGATTTAACTTTAAATCCATGATGCGACATAGCGCTTTAACTAAATCAATATTTGTCCATTCATTCCAACCTCCAATATTATATGTTTCTCCAATAATTCCTTTATGAAAAATAGTGTCAATTGCTCTAGCATGATCTTCCACCCATAACCAATCTCTAATGTTATCACCTTTTCCATAGATTGGCAAAGATTTATTAGTCTTTATATTGTTTATCATTAATGGAATCAGTTTTTCAGGGAATTGATGAGAACCATAGTTGTTTGAGCAATTAGATAGTTTTACTGGAAAATTATAGGTGTGAAAGTAAGCACGTACTAAATGGTCTGAACTTGCTTTAGAAGCAGAATATGGGCTACGTGGATCGTATGCGGTATCTTCTAAAAAGAAACCTTCTTTACCTAATGAACCATATACTTCATCTGTAGATATGTGATAGAAAATGTGATCATCAAAAGATTTCCAATAATTTCTAGCCACTTCTATTAAATTTGCCGTTCCAACAATATTAGTTAATATAAAATCCATTGGTCCAGAAATAGATCTGTCAACATGAGATTCAGCAGCTAAGTGAATTACATCTGAGATGTCATTATCAATAAATAGTTTTTCTAAAAAAGCTTTATCTTGAATGTCACCTTTTATAAAAGAATAATTTTGAGCATTTTCAAAATCTGTCAAATTTGCTAAATTACCTGCATAAGTTAATTTGTCTAAGTTAATGATATTGTAATCAGGGTACTTGTTAACAAATAAACGCAAAACGTGAGAACCAATAAACCCAGCTCCTCCAGTAATTAAAATATTCTTTTTCATAATGTTATTATTAATCTAAAAAACAAAACCCAATAGTTAGTTGGGTCTTGAATCTAGTATGTCATTTGTATGAAGTTCAATTTGAACTTTATGTGTTATATTCTTGAAACATCAAACTTATAAACTCCAGTATTTTAAGTCGTTAATTTGATCTTTATAAATACCTTTTAAGTCAACAAATACTCCTTTACCATCTTTCATAATAGCTTTGAAGTTTGACTCAGATTTGTTAACATATTCTTTATGGTTAACAGCTACGATAATGGCATCATAATCATCAGCCATTTTATTAACTAATCCAAATCCATATTCGGCCATTAAGGCATCAGAGTCAGCATGTTCATCTATTACTTCCACATTACACGAGAATGATTGAAGTTCTCTGATTACATCAACAACTTTTGAATTTCTTATGTCAGCTACGTCCTCTTTAAAAGTAGCGCCCATTACTAAAACTTTTGATTCCATTGGGTTTTTACCCTGAGCAATCATCATTTTAACAGTTTGCTTGCCAACATAGAATCCCATAGAGTCATTTACATAACGTCCTGAGTTAATGATTTTCGCATGGTAACCGACTTGTTTTGCTTTATGAGTTAAATAATAAGGATCTACACCGATACAATGTCCCCCAACTAAACCAGGCCTAAAATTTAAGAAGTTCCACTTAGTTCCCGCAGCTTCTAAAACATCATACGTGTTTATTCCTAACTTATTGAAAATGATTGATAATTCATTAATCAATGCGATATTTACATCTCTTTGAGTATTTTCAATAATTTTTGCAGCTTCAGCTACTTTAATTGTAGCAGCTCTATGAACACCTGCGGCAACAACTAACTCGTATACTTTAGCTATAATATCTGCAGATTCGACAGTGTCTCCTGAAGCCACTTTTACAATACTTGATAAGGTATGTACTTTATCACCTGGATTAATTCTTTCAGGAGAATAACCAACATTAAAGTCAGTTTTCCATATTAGTCCAGATTCTTTTTCTAATACAGGAATACAATCTTCTTCAGTACAGCCAGGGTAAACAGTTGATTCAAAAACAATATAATCACCTTTAGATATAACCTTGCCTACAGTTGCACTAGCACCTAGTAATGGTCTCAAATTAGGTAAACGTGCTTCATCTATTGGAGTTGGAACGGCAACAATGTAGAAGTCACATTTTTTTAAGTCATCAATATTTGCTGTGAATTCAATATCTGCACCTTCAAAATCAGAAGCTGTTAATTCTTCAGACGGGTCAATGTTATTTTTCATCATATCAACACGTTTTGCATTAATATCAAATCCAACAACTTTAATTTGTTTTGCAAATTCTAAAGCAATTGGTAATCCAACATAGCCTAAACCAATAACAGCTAATGTTGCTTCTTTCGCAACTAATTTATCGTAAATATTCATACTGTAATTTATTTGTTAAAACTCTTATCACGAGTTTCGTATATTCTTTCTATTATATCAACTACTTTTAAACCTTCTAAAGCATTTGTAGTGGCTGTAGTTCTTCCTTTTAATGTATCCACTACATTTTCTATAACATAATGATGGTTTGCTGCAGACCCTTTATATTGTCCATAGTCATTAGGCGGGTTTGAAGGTGCTAATTCAGGCATTTCATATCCGTCAATGTGACAGTATTCAACTTCATTCATATATTGACCACCTACTTTTACACTTCCTTTACTTCCAATGATGGTAATTGAACTTTCCAGATTTTGTCCCCAAACAGCAGTAGAGTAATTAAGTGTTCCCATTCCTCCATCTAAAAAATCGAATGAAACAAAACCTGAATCTTCAAATGTAGTAGAATCTTGGTGTGTAAAATCTCCAAATTTTCCTTGAATATTTTTTATGTCACCAAATAACCAATACATTATATCTATAAAGTGAGAGAATTGAGTAAACAAAGTTCCACCATCTAAATCAGATGTACCTTTCCAGCCTCCTGCTTTATAATATCTTGAATCACGATTCCAATAACAATTTACCTGAACCATAAAAGTATCTCCGATTATGTTGTTCTCTACAATGTCCTTCAACCACATTGATGGTGGTGAATATCTGTTTTGCATAACGGCAAATACGTGCTGGTGATTTCTTAAGGCTTTGTATATTACACTTTCACATTTTGCTTTTGATAGACCAATAGGTTTTTCAACTACAATATGTTTTTTATCATCTAAAGCTGCAATAGCTTGGTCAGAATGTAAACCGTTTGGTGTACAAATGTTGGCTACATCAAATTCTAAATTAGCAGCTAATAATTCTTCTATTGTGTTAAAAAATGGAATACCTTCAAAATTTTCTAATGCTAATTCTGATTTTGGTCTACTGTCACAAAGTGCTACTAATTCTGATTCAGGGTTGTTTGCAACCATAGTCGCATGGCGTTTTCCAATATGTCCACATCCAATTACTACGAATTTTACGTTGTCAGTTTCGTTAATTACTCCCATTATTTAATTCTTTTTACTGTGTTATTTTCTAGCTTATATTCTTGTTTACTTTCTTTACATATCGCAATTCCATTGTCATTAAATTCTAATTTATGACCATATTCACCAACCCATCCAATTTGTTTTGAAGGATTGCCAACCACAAGTGCAAAATTAGGAATGTCTTTTGTGACAACAGCTCCTGCTCCAATAAAAGCATATTGTCCAATGTCGTTACCGCAAACAATAGTAGCATTAGCACCAATTGAAGCGCCAATTTTAACTGTTGTTTTTGCATATTGATTTTTTCTGTTAATTGCTGATCGTGGGTTGATTACATTTGTGAAAACCATAGATGGTCCTAAAAAAACATCATCTTCACAGATTACACCAGTGTAAATCGATACATTATTTTGAATCTTAACATTGTTTCCAAGTATTACATCTGGAGAGATAACAACATTTTGACCTAGGTTACATCCTTCTCCCATGGCACAGCTTGACATCACATGAGAAAAATGCCAAATTTTGGTTCCTTCTCCAATTTCACAATTATCATCAATAACTGCAGTTTCATGTGCAAAATAAGTAGCCATATTTTCTTATATATAAACCCCAAATATAATTGTTTTTAGCGGTATATCAAAGTAAAATATAAAATCATTATTTGGATAGACTAAACTACTAAAATTAGATACTTTAAAAGGTTTTTGAGGGTTGGATGTGTTATATGTATAATATCTAGTTTTGGTAGTTTGATAGATACAAAAAAGCATCAAAAATTAATTGATGCTTTAATGTTTAAAAGTTAGTTTTAATAAGTACTATTTAACATATTTATCAAAATTATTGTGCTCTTTTTTGTTTAATTCTTCTGTACTTAAAGATTTAAAGTAAGCATATGTTCTTTTTAAACCTTCTGCTCTATCAATTTTTGGTTCCCAGCCTAAAATATTTTTAGCCTTTGTAATGTCTGGCTGTCTTTGTTTAGGGTCATTTACTGGTAAGTCTTTATAAATGACTTTTTGATCTGTTTTTGTTAGTTTTATAATTTCCTCAGCAAAATCCCCGATACTTATTTCGTCAGGATTTCCAATGTTTACTGGTTGATTGTAATCAGAATGTAATAATCTGTATATACCTTCAACTAAGTCATCTACGTAACAAAATGATCGAGTTTGAGAACCGTCTCCAAAAATAGTCAAGTCTTCACCACGTAAAGCCTGGCCGATAAAAGCAGGTAAGACTCTCCCGTCATTTAGTCTCATTCTAGGTCCGTAAGTGTTGAAAATTCTAATTATTTTAGTGTCTAAACCATGGTATGTATGATAGGCCATTGTAATTGCTTCCTGAAAACGTTTAGCTTCATCATAAACACCTCTTGGTCCAATTGGATTTACATGTCCCCAGTATTCTTCTGTTTGAGGGTGTATTTCAGGATCACCATACACTTCAGATGTGGATGCAATCATCAATCTTGCATTTTTTACTTTTGCTAACCCTAGGCAATTGTGAATACCTAATGAACCAACTTTAAGAGTTTGGATAGGTATTTTTAAATAATCAATTGGACTCGCTGGAGAGGCAAAATGTAATATGTAGTCTAAATTTCCAGGAACATGTATAAATGTACTTACATCTTGGTTGTAAAACTCAAAATTTTCTAAAGGAAATAAGTGTTCAATGTTTTTTAAACGACCAGTTATTAGATTATCCATGGCAACTACGTGGTAATCTTCATTTATAAATCGATCACATAGATGTGAACCTAAAAAACCAGCGGCTCCTGTTATTAATATTCTTTTTCTCTCCATTATTTTAAAACAGTTTTTCTTCCAATACTTTCATAATAAAATCCTTTTCCTTCCATATCTTCCAAATTATAAAGGTTACGGCCATCAAATATCTTTGGAGACTTCAATTTATGTTTTATTTTGTTGAAGTCAGGAGCTCTAAATGTCGCCCACTCTGTAACAATTAATAATGCGTCAGCGTTTGAAATAGCTTCATATTGATTATCTGTGAATGTAATTTTATCTTTATAAATTGTTCTTACATTTTGCATTGCTTCAGGATCATACGCTATAACTTTTGCTCCCAAGCTTATAAGTTTATCAATGATATATAATGCAGGAGCTTCTCTTATGTCATCAGTGTCAGGTTTGAAAGCTAAACCCCACATGGCAAAAGTTAATCCTTTTAATTCTCCATAGTGGTTAATTAATTTGTCAAT
>Ga0209291_1000147_pt1 | contig 68584 bp, 55 predicted proteins | sample GOMGulsemesocosm_FD_184633 | JGI IMG/M metagenome (GOLD analysis project Ga0209291, IMG submission 184633) | Methane-oxidizing microbial communities from mesocosms in the Gulf of Mexico - GOM9B Gulf of Mexico (SPAdes) (version 2) | ecosystem: Environmental > Aquatic > Marine > Cold seeps... | reverse complement strand
TGTTCAGTATGGAAGCCGTTTCATTCATTTCTACCATAAAAGTAGATTCTCCCATAGAGATGTTATCACTGGCTCCTACACGCGTAAATATTTTATCAATCAAACCAATCCTAGCGCTTTCAGCTGGCACATAACTCCCCATTTGGGCCAGTAACACAATTAAAGCTGTTTGTCTTAGAATAGCTGATTTACCCGACATGTTTGGCCCTGTAATCATAATCATTTGCTGCTTTTCCCTATCAAGAAAAACATCATTAGCGATATAGGCATCACCAATTGGCAACTGTTTTTCAATTACCGGATGGCGACCATTTTTAATATCTAAATCATATGAATTATCTATAATAGGTAACACATAATTATTCGATTTTGCAAGTGTCGCAAAGGAACACAAACAATCCAACTGCCCAATCAAATTTGCATTTTGTTGTACTGATTTAATATAGTTGGTCATCCAAAGCACCAATTCAGAAAACAACTGTTGCTCTAAAACACCAATTTTTTCCTCAGCTCCTAAAATTTTAACTTCGTACTCTTTTAATTCTTCAGTAATATAACGCTCAGCATTCACTAAGGTTTGCTTTCTTATCCATGAAGCAGGAACTTTATCTTTATGAGAATTTCTAACCTCAATATAATAGCCAAAAACATTGTTTGAAGCTATTTTTAAAGAGCTTATTCCTGTTGCCTCAGTTTCCCTTCGCAACATTTTATCCAAATAATCTTTCCCTGAATAAGCCAGACTTCTATATTCATCTAACTCTTTCGAGTAGCCTTCAGCAATTGCATTTCCTTTTAAAATATTTACGGGAGCCTCTTCATTTAAAATCTCCTTTATTTTATTTCGCAACAAATCACAATCGTGTAAATTATCCCCGATTGCTTTTAATGCATCATTTTTACAGTTTGTAGTCAATGCTTTAATAGGTACAATTGCTTCTAAGGAGTTTTTAAGCTGAATCACTTCTCGAGGACTCACTTTTTGGGTAGCCACTTTAGAAATTAAACGCTCTACATCACCAATTTGTTTGATATCATTTTTTATTTTATCAAAAGCAGTAGTCTCTTCTAATAAATAAGAAACCACCTGATGACGTTGTTGAATTTTCGCCACATTTTTTAAAGGTAAGGCCAACCAACGTTTAAACAAACGTCCTCCCATAGGAGAAATGGTTTTATCAATAACATCTAATAATGTTACGGCATTTACCGATTGCGAACCATACAATTCTAAGTTTCTAACAGTAAATCGATCCATCCAAACATACTCATCTTCAGCAATTCTATTAATTGCGGTGATGTGTGACAGTTTATTATGTTGCGTTTCAGACAAATAATACAAAATAACACCTGAGGATATAACCCCTTCTTGAAGATGCTCAACTCCAAACCCTTTCAAGGAACTTGTTTTAAAATGAGCTGTGAGTGTTTCATTAGCGTATTCATTTTTAAAAATCCAATCCTCCATATAGAAAGAATGATAATCATTTCCGAAAGCTTCAAGAAAATTTTTCTTTTTATGTTTTTGAATTAATACCTCACTAGGATTGAAATTTTGAAGTAACTTATCAATATACTCTTGATTTCCTTGAGAAGTTAAAAACTCCCCTGTAGAAACATCCAAAAACGAAACTCCTATATGTTGTTTTCCGAAATGAACCGCACATAAAAAATTATTGGTTTTCGAATGTAATACTTCGTCATTCAAGGCAACACCAGGTGTAACCAATTCCGTAACTCCACGCTTTACAATGGATTTTGTTTGTTTAGGGTCTTCCAACTGATCACAAATAGCCACACGCATCCCTGCTTTGACTAATTTAGGCAAATACGTATTTACAGAGTGGTGTGGAAACCCTGCCAATTCAACCTTTTCTCCACCGTTATTGCGATGCGTGAGTGTAATCCCTAATACTTGAGCAGCTTTTATAGCATCCTCACCAAATGTTTCATAAAAATCACCTACTCGAAACAACAACATCGCATCAGGATATTTTTCCTTAATTGTATTGTATTGTTTCATTAACGGAGTAACTTTTTTTTCTTTTGCTGCCAAAGTAATTTCTTTTAAATCCCACCTGCGGGTATTATTCTTCAAGATTTGTCCTGAAGGAAAACGATAGTATTAATTCACACCTCATACACTTAGACTGAGGTTGATAATAAAATATGATGCGAATTTAATTAAATTACTATAATATTTTATATTCTTTTAATATTTAGTATTTTTGGAAACTATGTTTTTTGGCATAATCGTTGAAAGACTATTTATTACATAAATTTAATTAAAATTATCATGAAAAAACTTATCACATTCGTATTTGCAATAGCTTTATTTACTGGAGCAACTGTTAACGCTCAAGAAACTGCTAAAAAAGGTGAATTAAAAGGTGCTCAAATAGAATTCGAACAAGAAGTAATTGATTACGGAAATGTTGAATATGCTTCTAACGGAGAACGTGAATTTGTAATTAAAAACACAGGAGATGCTCCCTTAATTATTACTCGTACAAAAGGATCATGCGGTTGTACCGTACCAACAAAGCCAACAGAACCTATTTTACCTGGTAAAACTGCCGTAATGAAAGTAAAGTATGACACTAAAAGAGCAAATCAAGCTTTTTCTAAATCTATTACAGTAACTTCAAACGCAGTAAATTTCCCAACAAAAGTTGTTAAAATAAAAGGAAAAGTATTAGCAAACCCTAATACCCCTAAAGTAACTTTAAAAAAACCAGTTAAACCAGCTGTAGCATCTAAATAATAAGGCATTACTATATAGTTTAAAAGCACTCATAATGAGTGCTTTTTTTATGGTTTATTTTATTGACTTTTGCACTACCAAAAAACACCATTATTTTGAGAAAATTAAAAAATAACGAACTAAACAGAAAATCAGTAACGGAATTTAAATCTGCTACTAAAACACCTATTATAGTAATTTTAGACAATATCCGTAGTAGCAACAATGTTGGATCCGTATTTCGATCAAGTGACGCCTTTTTAATTGAGAAAATATATTTATGCGGAATAACCGCTACTCCTCCTAACAAAGATATTCAGCGTACTGCCCTTGGAGCTACTGATTCCGTAACATGGGAATACGCAAAAGACACACTAAACGTAGTTAAACAGTTACAGAAAGAAGGTTTTTATATAGCCAGTATTGAGCAAGCTGAGAACGCTGTAATGCTAAACGATTTTAATCCTCCTAATGGTCAAAAAATAGCTGTCATTATGGGAAATGAAGTAAAGGGTGTACAACAAGAGGTTGTGTCTGCTTCTAATGTGTGTATTGAGATTCCGCAATACGGAACCAAGCATTCTTTAAATATTTCGGTTACTTGCGGAGTAGTATTATGGGATTTACTAGGGAAGATAAAAAAATAACTCCTAGTATAATATTTGTTCTAAAACTTTCAAATAATCTGCTCTATTTTTCACAAAATCGAGTTCAGAAACATCTATCACTTTTACATTCAAATTAGGTTGTGATTTAATAAACTCTACATAACCTTTATTGATGTTTTCTAAATAGTCCGGTTGAATGTTTTGTTCATAATCACGACCACGTAGTTCAATATTCTGTAACAATCGTTCCGTGTTTTGGTACAAGTACACGTACACATCCGGTTGTTGCATGTCTTTATATATCACATTAAAAAACTTTCTATACAATATAAATTCATCTTCTGACAAAGTAACTTTTGCAAAAGTTAGTGATTTTGAAATATGGTAATCGGACACTACAAACTCCTTAAACAAATCATACTGAGCAATATCATCCGATAATTGTTTGTACCTATCTGCTAAAAAACTCATTTCCAACGGAAAGGCAAATCGAGTTTGATCCTCGTAAAATTTAGGCAAGAAAGCATTGTCTGCAAAACGCTCTAAAATAGATTTTGCATTAAAATCTTCTGCTATCATACTGGCTAAAGTCGTTTTTCCACTCCCAATATTTCCTTCTACAGCTATAAAATTGAACTTTGAAAATCGATCAACATCAAATGGATTCCTAAGTCTTTCAGCAAGTCTACTTACTTTACAATTATCCGTACACAAAACTAACAGCTCTTTTATCGTTTTATGTAACTTTGGATGGCTAAAATCAGAGGCTATATCTGCTAAAGGATGTAACACAAAGTTTCTGTCAGCAATAGCGATATGAGGTATTATTAAATCAGCTGTATCTAGCACTTCATTTTCATAAAAAAGAATATCTATATCTAACACCCTAGCCTGATACGTTTTCCCTACTTTCTCTTTCCTACCAAAGGATTGTTCAATAGCTTTAAATTCTTGTAGTAATATTTCAGGAGATAAACTAGTTGTTAATCCCACACAACAATTTAAAAAATCATCCGATTCAAATCCCCATGAACTAGTTTCATATACCGAAGAAACAGCTTCTATATTCCCAATCGTGCTATACAACACCCCAATAGCATCTTGTAGGTTTTGCATCCTATCACCATCATTGGTCCCTAAAGAAATAAATATTTTATGTAACAATTTCAATAAACTATAGACTTACTATTTAACAAACATTATCGTAGTTGACAAAACTACAGAAATTTTAATCTTAATTGTCCTTTTTTAGGACTATAACCTTAAATAAATATAAATGAATTTTTTAAAAAGAGTTTTATCCACAATAGTTGGAATTGGAGTTTTCTTTGGACTATGTTTTTTCATACTGATGATAATCGGAGCTGCTTTTGGAGGTGGAAATAATGACAAAGTAACCGTTGAAGACAACTCAGTATTAGCCTTAAACTTAGATGAAGAAATGCCTGATTATGCTGGAAAGTTTGATTACGGAGAGTTAAATGAATTATTTAAAGGCAATAAAAAACACAATGGCCTATTTAATGTAATTGATGCTATAAAGCATGCGGCTACCGATGACAAAATAAAAGGTATCAGCATTAAAAACAACAACTTAAGCGCTGGAATGGCGCAAACCAAAGCTCTTCGAGATGCTTTACTTGATTTTAAAAAATCAGGGAAATTCATTCTTGCATATGGTGATGTTATTGGTCAAAAAGATTATTACTTAAACTCTGTTGCAGATTCAATTTACTTAAACCCAGTAGGCGCTTTAGATTTTAAAGGTTTAGCTACAGAAATATTATACTATAAAGATTTTCAAGATAAATATGGTATTAAAATGGAAGTTATTAGACATGGTAAATACAAAAGTGCTGTAGAACCTTACTTAGCACAAGAAATGAGTGATGCTAACCGTGAGCAAATTTCTGTATTCTTAAACTCTATTTGGTCAGAAATGAAAAAGGAAATTGGAGCTAGCAGAAATGTTACCATTGCACAGTTAGACACAATTGCTGATAATTTAATGGCTAGAAATGCTAAAAAAGCAGTTGCTTCAAAACTAATTGATAAATTAATTTATATCGATGAATTTAATGATATTATTAAAAACAAACTTGGTGTAGCTAGTGATGAAGATTATGAATCAATCGGAATTTATGACTATGCTGAGCATACTGCTAAGAAAAATCGTTCTAAGCAAATTAAAATAAAAGATAAAATTGCTGTTATCTATGCTCAAGGACAAATTATGTATGGTGAAGGTGACGAAAAAACAATTGGGCAAGGTGTTATTAATAAAGCATTAAAGGATGCTCGAGAGGACGACAAGGTAAAGGCTATCGTTTTACGTGTAAACTCACCTGGAGGAAGTGCACTAGCAAGTGAATTAATTTGGAGAGAAATTGAACTAACCAAAGCAGTAAAGCCTGTAATTGTATCAATGGGTAACCTTGCGGCGTCTGGAGGATATTATATTGCTTGTAATGCTACAAAAGTAATTGCAGAGCCTAGTACCATTACTGGTAGTATTGGTGTTTTCGGAACTTTACCAAATGCACATGAATTTATGAATGACATTGGTATTAATGCCGAACAAGTGACTACAAATAAAAATTCTATTGACTACAGTTTTTTCGAGCCAATGAAGGATGAACAAAGAGCTATTATAAAAGAAGGTGTGGTAGATATTTATGAGTTATTTACTAATCGTGTAGCAACCGGTAGAGGAATGACACAAGAGGCTGTGCATGAAATTGCTCAAGGAAGAGTTTGGACAGGTGCTGATGCCTTAAATATTGGTTTAGTTGATGAACTAGGTGGTTTAGACCTTGCTCTTTCAAGAGCAGCTGAAGCAGCCGAATTGAGTGAATACAAAATTAAAGAACTACCAGTGTATAAAAAAGATTTCGGAAAGATGTTTGAAAGCTTCGGTTTAATACAAACAAAAGAAGAGTTACTTAAAGAAGAGTTAGGAATACACAACTACCGTATTTTAAAAAAAATGAAAAACATTACTCAAATGCAAGGAACACAAATGCTGTTACCTTATGACATTGAAATAAAATAAGTAGAAGTTCTACTTGCATAAAAAAAGCCCTTGAAATTAATTTCAAGGGCTTTTTTATATTGCGATTATTATACAAAACAAAAAACCCTAAACAAATTTGTTTAGGGTTTTAATGGTGGTGCCTCCAGGAATCGAACCAGGGACACATGGATTTTCAGTCCATTGCTCTACCAACTGAGCTAAGGCACCGTTGCGTGATTGCGCGTGCAAATATAAAACTTATTTTTGTTTCAAAACACTATTGAAACAAAAAATCCTAAACAAATTTGTTTAGGATTTTAATGGTGGTGCCTCCAGGAATCGAACCAGGGACACATGGATTTTCAGTCCATTGCTCTACCAACTGAGCTAAGGCACCGTTGCGTGATTGCGGGTGCAAATATAGGTTGGATTTTTAGATACACAAAATATTTTTTTCTTTTTTTTCTTTCTTATATTTGCTCTAAGACATAAACGCCATGAATTTAATAATCGATATTGGAAATACGCGTGTGAAACTTGCTGTTTATGAAGAAAATAGCTGTTTAAATAAACTAGCCACTCTTAAAGAAGATTTTTTTAAAAATGTTAAAAAAATTCTGAAAGAATACCCTGAAATCATAAAAGGGATCATTTCATCGGTAGATTTTTTTTCCAAAGAAGAGGAAAATGAATTAAAACAGCTAATAAAACTTACAGTTGTGAGTATATCAATGACACTCCCTTACAAAAATCTATATGGTTCGCCAAAAACTTTAGGCCATGATCGAATCGCACTTATTGCAGCAGCAGCCAATCAATACAAAAAAGAAAATGTTTTGGTTATTGATGCTGGCACCTGTATTACATTTGATTTTTTAAATTCCGAAAACGAATACCTTGGCGGTGCAATATCACCAGGTTTAACAATTCGTTATGAAGCATTACACAATTTAACCGCTAAATTGCCACTACTAAAACCTATAGATTCAGATTTTTTTATCGGAAACACTACTGAAAGTAGTATTCACTCAGGTATAATTAACGGTGTTATAAATGAAGTAGATGGCGTTATACGGCAATACCAATCATCTTATGACGATTTAACAGTTATTTTAACAGGTGGAGACACTAATTTCTTGGCAAAGAGATTAAAAAGTAGCATATTTGCGAATTCAAATTTCTTATTAGAAGGTTTGAACCATTTATTAAAAATCAATACTGATTAAATGTTAAAAAATATTTTAATTTTATTTGTAGCGTTAATTTCTCTTAATGCAGTAGCTCAAGAAGGAACTGCCTCCCCTTACTCTTTTTACGGAATCGGAGAGTTAAACTTTAGAGGAACCGCTGAAAACAAAAGTATGGGTGGAATAAGCGTCTATACTGACAGCATACATTTGAATTTACTAAACCCAGCCTCATTAGGAAAACTAAAGCTTACTACTTTTGCTATTGGTGGAAATCTAACATTTACTTCGCTAAAAACCTCTAGCACTTCTGAAAAAGCTGCTACTACAACATTTGACTATCTTGCAGTAGGATTACCTATGGGTAAATTAGGTATGAGCTTTGGGTTATTACCATACAGTTCAGTAGGATACAAAACAGGATTTACAAATTATTTAACAGCTGCAAAAGACGAAAAACGTCATGAAGGAACAGGTGGTATCAACAAAGCATTTATTGCTGCGGGATATAGCGTTACGGATAACTTATCATTTGGTATTGATGTAAATTATAATTTCGGAAAAATACGAAACGAAGCTATCCAAATTACTGACTTACAATACGACACTCAAGAAATAAATGAATCAAAACTATCTGGGATAGCAGTGAATTTAGGCGCTACCTATAACAAAATGCTAAATGAAAGTTTGCAATTAACTACTGGATTAACATACAGCCCAGAAGCAAAACTATCTTCTGAAAACTACCGACAAACATCAACTATAATTTTCAATACTACTGGTATCGCCATTCCACGTGATACTAGAGAAGAAGATCTTGCAGCATTAGGTTTAAAAAGCACAAAATTTAAATTACCTTCAAAACTTACCATCGGTGCTGGTTTAGGTAAACCAAAAAAATGGTTTGCAGGTGTTGATTTCACCACCTTAAGCACAGGTAAACTAAACAACCCAACATTCAACAACTCGGATACTAAATATCAAAATGCAGCTAAAGTAGCTTTTGGTGGTTTTTACATTCCTAAATACAATTCACTTACCAGTTATCTATCCAGAGTGGTTTATCGTGCAGGAGCTCGTTTTGAAAATACAGGGATTATAATACAAAATGAAGATATTAATGAGTTTGGCATATCTTTTGGGGTAGGATTACCTGTAGGCCGAAAATTCTCAAACATTAATATAGGAATTGAGTACGGCTCTAGAGGAACAACAAATAACAATTTAGTAAAAGAGAACTTTATTAACCTAAATTTGAGTTTATCACTAAACGACAAATGGTTCCAAAAAAGAAAAATTGACTAATACCTAAAAACCAAAACTATGAAATTGAAATTAACCTTAGTTATAGCCTTTATATCACTTTTTGCTGCAAACGCACAAGATGATGAGTGCCGTGAAAAACTTTCTATATTTACAGAAGCAGCTAAAATAAAAAATTATGATGCTGCATATGACACTTGGATGTATGTTAGAAAAACATGTCCGAAATTAAACAACTCTATCTACGTAAACGGAGAGAGAATATTAAAATATAAAATCAAAAATGCTGCGGCTGGTGAAAAAACAGCATACTTAAACGATTTAATTGCATTATACAAAGAGAGCATGCTTCACATGCCTAACAAATTCCCTTGTGGGAAAACGGAAGCTAAAATTGGGCAATTGATGTTCAATAACAAGTTAGGAACAGCAACAACACAATTCAATACTTTTGATAGCGCCTTCAAGAAAGACGAAAAATCTTTCAACAACCCAAAAGCATTATATACTTACTTTAAGTTGATGGTTGGTTTATTTGACGCAAAAGCAAAAGATTTTCAAAATCTAATTGACTTATACACTACTATTACTAATAAAATAGAAGCTGAGCAAAAAAACTACTCTGGTAAAAAAGATGCATTGCTTTTAAAAGAAGAAAACGGATCTATCACCTCTAAAGAAAAGAAAAAACTAAAGAGTTATAGTTCATTTTTAGTTGCATACAGCCAAATAGCTAAAGGAGTTGATAAAGATTTAGGAGATAGAGCAAATTGTGATAAGTTAGTTCCATTATTCGAGAAAAACTTTGAAACAAACAAAGCAAATTCAGCTTGGTTAAAAAACTCTGCTAGAAGGTTAGCTTCTAAGGATTGTGCTGATGCACCTCTATTCGTGAGAATGGTTGAAGCTTTACACAGCTTGGAGCCATCAGCTAATTCAGCATACTATTTAGGTGTATTGAGTCAAAAGAAAAAAGCATATACTGACGCTGAAAGATACTATAATGAATCAGCAAAATTACATACTGAAAGTTTCGAAAAAGCTAAAATATTTTACAAACTAGCAGTATTAAATAAGAAAAGAGGTATTAAAGCAAAAGCGTATAACTATGCTAATAAAACATTAGCAGCACAACCATCTTTCGGTAGAGCATATTTATTAATTGCTGGTTTGTATGCAAGTTCAGCAAATAGTTGCGGTACAAAACAATTTGACAAAAGAGCTGTGTATTGGTTAGCTGCAAATATTGCTGACAAAGCTGGAAGAGTTGACGGATCATTAAAAAGATCTGCAGCAAAATCCGCAGCAAACTACAGAGCTAAGGCCCCTACTAAAGAAATGATTTTCTCTGAAGGTATGGCTGGTAAAAAGGTATCTATCGGATGTTGGATTAACAAATCAGTTACTGTACCTAGCTTATAATGATAAAATTGTCATATAACATATATTTAAAGACTGTTGTGATACTTTTCGCAACAGTCTTTTTTTCTTGTCAAGACAATTATGACGATATCAAACGCATGCAACGTGTTTCATTAGAACCAGCTGGAATTGCCGAACACATTAATTTAAAGCATACAGATTCTGGAAGAGTGAAATTACATTTGATAAGTAAAAAAATGGTAGACTTCTCTAATAAAGAGTTTCCTCACACCATATTCCCTAAGGGTATCGAGCTTCATTTATATGATATTAAAGACGAAACTCAAGAAACCATTATCACTGCTGATTACGCTATTACATACGACAATACTAATTTAATAGACTTAAGAGGTAATGTTAAAATAACTACTCCTGATGGAAAGAATCTTTCTGCAGAACAATTGTATTACGATCAAAAAGCAGAATGGATTTTCACCAATGACGAATACAAATACGAAGCAGAAGATGGTGGGTATAATATCGGAAAAGGTGGCTTTGATGCCAGTAAGGATATGTCCATTTTCAGTTCAATAGATAATGATGGACAACAATACATAAAAGATTAAATTATGAACAAATTAGGAAACCTCTTTCAAGCAGCATACATTGGTTTTGCTGTGTTTTTTTTATACTTAACAATTACTAACTGGGGAATACCAGGTGGTAAATCATATATGTTTTTACTAGCAGCTGCGCTTGCAGTTTTTAAATTTTTCTTCAATAGAAAATACAGGAAACGTTTTGAAACACACTATAAGGAAAGAGAAGAAAAACTGAAAAAGAAATAGTATTTTCCTTTATACAAACAAAAGAGCAAACAATATTTCAATTGTTTGCTCTTTTGTTTGTATAAATTCAACTTATTATAACAACATCTCTTTAAAGCTTAATATAGCTGTATACCCTTTAGCTGTAAAATATTCCAGGTCTGATTTATCATCTACTGTTACTAATACAAAATCTCCTCCCCATGCTCCTAAGCTCTTAACTGCTCCTTTATCGTATTCTGAGAATAGCTGCTTATGTACCGTGGGCACTTTAAGCAATTCTGAAATTATGTTTTCATGGATGTTCAATAATACATTAAACTCTTCCAAATCCTTACAAGAGATTATTGACTTTGTAATTTCATTAATCCTTAATACCGCATTTTCTTTTGATTGAGTAGACAATGTTTTATAATGAGAAATCCCTTCCTTACTATCCTGCTTTTTATTTAGATATATAAAATAGATTTGCTCCTCAAAACCAGGGTTAAAATCTACCAAATCAACTACAGGATGTTCTTTTTTTATTTGATATAATAAAGGGTATATACTCGTAGCACAAGCCAAATCATAACCACTTCCTTTAAAAGAATTCCATAATAACTTATAAGGATCTACTTTTGCCCATTTTGCAATATTGGAAATCAATGTTGAAGAAGTTCCTAATCCAAATGCTCTAGGAAATGTTAATTTAGTAGTTACATAAGCCCCTTGATCTACATTTAAAAACTCAGGATTCAATTGCTGTGTAACTTGTAATATAGTTAGTAAAGTCTTTGAAATAGGATTATCATATTGTTGTTTATCATCCAGTTTTAAGGAAAAAACCTCCTCATACCAAACAGCATCATTTTCGTCAAAACTTTTCCAAATCAACTTGGGTTCAGTAATTGGTTTCACCGTTAAATACTGCCCTTTATTAGTAGGTACGGCCAATGCTATAGCACCATCAAGCACTACATACTCTCCAGTGAGTAGTAATTTCCCATGACTATAAAAAATTTTTGTATTCACTTATTTACTTCTTAATTCTTGAAATCTCTCAACAACTTCACTATGTATTACTGTTTTTCCATCAAAATAAGCAGCAATTTGAATCTTCTCATCTGATGTAGCACCCATTTGATTCAATATATTCATCAAATGCATTTTCATATGTCCTTTTTGAATCCCAGTAGTTGTTAAAGACCTTAATGCTCCAAAATTTTGCGCTAATCCAGCAACAGCTATAATTTGCATTAACTCTTTAGCTGAGGGTTTCTCTAACATTTCCAACGCTAACTTTACCAGCGGATGTAAATTAGTCAAGCCGCCTACAGTTCCTAAAGCCAAGGGTATTTCTATCCAAAACCTAAAAACCCCATTTTCAACAGTAGCACTTGTTAAACTACTATAACTACCATTTTTTGCTGCATACGCATGAACCCCTGCCTCTACAGCTCTAAAATCATTTCCGGTAGCCAACACAACCGCATCGACCCCATTCATAATACCCTTATTATGCGTTACCGCTCTATAAGGTTCTACTTTGGCTATTTGAACTGCCCTAACAAACTTATCAGCAAACTCTTCTGGAGTTACACCTTCATCCTCATTCAACTCAGAAACAGGACAAGAAACCTCAGCCCTTACTAAACAATCTGGCACATAGTTAGACAAAATACTCATTACTATTTCAATGTCTTTTTCTTCTTCAGAAAAGTCACTGAAACCATTAGCCTCTTCTTTAAAAGTTTTAGCAAATTGTTCTAAGCACGAATTAATAAAATTCGCTCCCATTGCATCCAATGTTTCAAACGAACAATGTAGTTGATAGTAGTTATCTAAAACAGAAGTTTTATCAACCAATTCTATAGATTTTATACCTCCTCCACGCTTTTCCATATTTTTAGTAATGGATTTTGAGTCGGCTATTAGTTTAGATTTTACACCTGAAAAGAAATCATTCAGTTTCGTTGTATCACCACTATACATAAAATGAACCTGCCCTATTTTAGTAGTAGAAAGCACTTCTGCCTTAAACCCTCCTCTGTCCAGCCAAAATTTAGCTGCTTTACTTGCTGCTGCAACTACAGAGCTTTCTTCTATCGCCATGGGTATTGTAAATAGACTCCCATTAATTAAAAAATTTGGCGCAATTCCAAAAGGTAAATAATAATTAGATATGGTATTTTCTATAAACTCATCATGTAACTGTTGGAGCGCATTATCATCGTTCCAGTATCTTTTTATAATTGATTCTGCTTCAGTATTATCCTTAAAAAAAGAAGCTACTACCCATGATACTTTTTCTTCCTTGGTAAGTTTAGAGAATCCTTTTACTGGCTTTATCATTATTTGTGGTATAAAATATGCCAACAAATATAGTATAAATGGTATTATTTAACAGTCAACTTAACTTTTAGATTCATTAGATTTTGCTATATTGTCGCCTATTAAAAAAAACTATTTACACAGTTTCAATTTATTATGAAATATTTCACTTTTTACACCACTATACTTTTATTGACATTTAGTTCAGTAAACGCTCAAGAAAAACAAGTTACTTTAGAAGAAATATGGGGAGGAGAGTTCCGTGGCGAATACATGGATGCACTTCACTCTATGAAAGATGGTGAACATTACTCTGTTTTAGATTTTGACAGAAATACAAGAAGTACTTCTGTAAACAAATACAGTTATAAAACACTTGAAAAAACAGCGTCATTGGTTGATTCCAAAGACATTAATAATATTACTTACTTCACAGACTATACGTTTAGTAGTGATGAAACAAAACTATTACTAGCAACTGACGTTACCTCTATTTTTCGTCATTCAACTGTTGGAAAATATTTCATTTACGATACTAAAACTAAATCAACTACTTTACTTTCTGATAAAAAGATACAAGAACCTACATTTTCTCCTGACGGAACTAAAGTTGCCTATGTATTTGAAAACAACATTTACTACAGGAACTTAGCTTCTGGAAAAGTAACTCAAGTTACTACAGACGGAAAGAAAAATGAAATCATTAATGGAGTTACGGATTGGGTTTATGAAGAAGAATTTGCATTTGTAAGAGCTTTTGAATGGAATACCACTGGAACAAAGATTGCTTACATTCGATTTGATGAGAAGAATGTTCCTGAATTTTCTATGGACGTTTATGGTTCTAAATTATACCAAACTCAAACAGTGTTCAAATACCCTAAAGCGGGAGAAAAAAATGCAGAAGTTTCGTTACATATTTATGATATAGCTTCAAATAAAAAATCAGCTATTACACTTCCTGAGTATTACTACATTCCAAGGATTGAATGGACTAATGATGCAAATGTATTAAGTACACAATTATTAAACAGACATCAAAACAACTTAAATTTAGTCTTTGTAAATGCAACTGACTTATCTTCAAAAACAGTTTTAACTGACACTGACAAAGCTTATGTTGACGTTACCGACAATCTTACTTTCCTTAACAACAACAGTTTTATTTGGACAAGCGAAAAAGATGGTTACAATCATATTTACCACTACAACAAAACAGGAAAGCTAATCAACCAAGTAACCAACGGAGATTGGGAAGTAACTAATTACTATGGTTTCAATGAGAAAAAAGGAATTGCTTATTACCAATCAGTAGAAAACGGTTCAACAAACAGAGATGTATACGCAATCAACATTAACGGTAAGGGGAAAAAACGTTTATCCTCTAAAACCGGGACTAATAACGCTACTTTCAGTAAGAGTTTCGCCTATTACATCAACACATTCTCTAACAGTACTACTCCGAATGAATTTACTTTAAACAATTCTAAAACAGGAAAAGTACTAAAGAATATTAAAAACAATAAGACACTACAAGATAAAGTAGCAGGTTATGCTTTTGCTCCAAAAGAGTTTTCAACAATTAACGTTAATGGAAACGACTTAAACATGTGGATGATTAAACCCATTAATTTTGATGCTACCAAAAAGTATCCAGTATTTATGTACCAATACTCTGGACCTGGTAGTCAGCAAGTAGCTAACAAATGGAATTCCGCAAACGATTACTGGTTTCAAATGCTAGCACAACAAGGATATATTACGATATGTATTGATGGTAGAGGAACAGGTTTTAAAGGGCGTGATTTTAAAAAAGTTACTCAAAAAGAATTAGGGAAATTCGAAGTTGAAGATCAAATAGCTGCAGCAAAAAAGCTAGGTCAAAGAACTTATATTGATGGTGATAGAATTGGGATTTTTGGATGGAGTTATGGTGGTTTCATGTCATCAAACTGTTTATTTCAAGGAGCTGACACTTTTAAAATGGCAATTGCTGTTGCTCCAGTAACTTCATGGCGTTTTTACGACACTGTTTACACGGAGCGTTATATGCAAACACCACAAGAAAATGCTAGCGGATACGACAACAACTCACCAATGTCACATGTTAATAAGTTAAAAGGAAAATTTTTACTTATTCATGGTAGTTCTGATGACAATGTTCATGTGCAAAACACGATGAGAATGGTAGAAGCTTTAATACAAGCTGACAAACAATTTGACTGGATGATTTACCCAGATAAGAATCACGGAATTTACGGAGGTAACACACGTTTACATTTGTATAAGAAGATGACGAATTTTATTAAAGAGAATTTATAATAGTTTAGTAACCAAAAAAACTAATACACATACAATTATGTCAGATATTACTTTAAAACCACATGAAAGAGAACTATTCGGACATCCGATAGGACTTTATGTATTGTTCTTCACTGAAATGTGGGAAAGATTCTCTTACTACGGAATGAGATCTATTTTAGTAATCTATATGATTGCTCAAGCTACAAATGAAAATGGACCAGGATTAGCGTGGACTGAGTTAGAAGCCTACCAACTATACGGATGGTATGTAATGTTAGTATATTTAATCTCTATACCAGGTGGAATTCTAGCCGATAAAGTTTTAGGACAGAAGAAAACGGTCATGCTGGGCGCTGTACTATTATCTATTGGACATGGAGTATTGGCAATAGAAACCAATTGGGCTTTCTTTACTGGTTTAGGATTTATTATTGTTGGTGTTGGGTGTTTAAAGCCAAATATTTCAACTATGGTAGGTGGACTTTACAAAAAAGGAGATATCAGAAGGGATAAAGGATTCAGTATTTTTTACATAGGAATTAATTTAGGATCCCTTTTAGCTACATCTTTTATAGGATTAGTAGTTGCTCAATGGGGGTGGCACGCTGGATTTGGATTAGCAGGTATTGCTATGATTATGGGTTTACTAGTGTATATCTACGGTCAGAAATTTATTGTTCATGTAGGAAACAAACCTACTGAAGAGCAAAAAAAGAACGACATTTCAATTGGAAAGCTTTTTGCTCAAATATTTAAAGCTCCAACACAATTAGCAATAATGTGTGTGCTTTTAGTAGTATCATTATATGTTGGATACACAAAAGAAGGAGTTGATCACTGGGGATACGGAGCTTTATTTGTGTTCTTATCATTAGTAGTTGGATTAATGATGATGATTTATAAAGATCTTGATACAAAAGTAATGAGAGATCGTTTTCTTGTGTTACTATTATCATTCTTATTAGTTATTGTATTCTGGGGTGCTTTTGAGCAAGCAGGAGGATTAATGAGTGTATACACCGAAACTAAAACTGATAGAGTTTTATTCGGAATGACAATTCCAACTCCAATGTTTCAAGGATTAAACGCTGGATTTATTTTATTACTTGCAGTTTGGATTGCAAATATCTGGGCAAAAAGAAAAATAAAAAACAAAGAAGCTTCTTCATTATTTAAAATGGCTACTGGTACAATTATCATGGGACTTGGTTTTGTATTCATGATTTTTGCAGTAAGAGAATATGAAGCAAATGGTAGTTCACATATGATTTGGTTAGTTTTAGCTTATTTATTTCACACAATCGGTGAGCTATGCTCTTCACCAGTATCATTATCATTTGTAACAAAATTAGCTCCTGTGAAGTATGCGTCATTAATGATGGGATTATATTTTGCTGCAACTGGTTTAGGAGGAAAAGTAGCTGGAGTTATTGGTGAAGTATCTTCTCAATTTGGAGAATACGCAATTTTCTCTGGAATAGTCATTTTCACTGTCCTATTCGGACTTTTAGTAATTGCCTTACTAAAACCTTTAAAACGTTTAACACATGGTGCTGAAGAAATAGAAGGAACCAATTACGAAGAAAATGAAGGTTTTGAATTAGCAGATAATCAATAATTTTTATATACAATCAATCTCTTGGGTAAAAAAGCCCAAGAGATCTTATTTTTTAAACATAAACTATGAGTACAACAACAAAATACCGTTTTGAAGGTTCAGAAATGAATCGAAAATTACTTTTAGGACACCCAAGTGGACTGTTCATTCTTTTCTTTACTGAAATGTGGGAACGTTTTTCATACTATGGTATGAGAGCTTTATTAGTTTTATTTTTAACATCGGCTTTAATTGATGGTGGATGGGCTTGGTCTAGAGAAGAAGCGTTAGGTTTATACGGAACCTATACTATGCTAGTATATTTCACCCCAATAATTGGAGGACTTTTAGCAGATAAATATTTAGGATATAGATGGGCCGTTGCAATTGGAGCATTAATTATGACTTTAGGGCACGCATCAATGGCGCTAGACACTCCTTGGAGTTTGTATGTAGGTATTGGATGTTTGGTTGCTGGTAACGGGTTATTCAAACCAAATATTACATCTATAATTAATGGGGTATATATAAATGCCCAAGAAAAGAAAGATGGTGCCTTTACAATATTTTACATGGGAGTTAACGCTGGAGCTTTCTTAGGAATTATGTTATGTGGTTACATTGGTGAAACTATAGGATGGCACTATGGATTCGGATTGGCAGGAATATTTATGTTTATTGGTATGCTACAATTTTGGTTTGCTCAAGGTATCTTTGGAAACATTGGATTAGCACCAAGCAAAGAAATTGATTTATCAGACGCCATAGAAAATATTGGTGATGAAGAAAACGTCAACAAAGAAACACCTGAACATGTTCAGCGTGATAGATATATTGTTGTTGGAATTTTAGCCTTTTTCACTGTCTTCTTTTGGGCTGCTTTTGAACAGGCAGGTGGATCTATGACAATATTTGCTGCAGACTACACTAACCGAGTATTAGTAGGGAATGCTGCAAATGCTTTCAGAATAGCAAATACATTATTAACAATTGTTCCTTTATTGATAATTACATATGTATTACTTAAACTTTTTAAAATTACGTTTAAGAAATATGCTTTATCAAACACATTTTTAGGTATCAGTTTTGCTATTATTTGGATAATTGTAATTTGGATGTTGAAGAATCAATTTAATGAAGAATCTACCGAAATTCCTGCATCTTGGTTTGGTATCTTAAATTCATTTTATATTATTGCTTTTGCTCCATTAATTTCTAAAATTTGGGAAAGTAAATATAATCCTTCAGCGACAGTAAAATTCGGAATGGGATTAATCTTATTAGGATTAGGGTTTGGAGTATTAGCATATGGATCATCTAGCATACCACCAGGGGCAAAAACTGCTTCAGTTAGTATAATATGGTTAATATTAGCATACTTGCTACATACATTAGGAGAATTGAGTTTATCTCCAGTAGGTCTTTCTTATGTCTCTAAATTAGTACCAGCAACAAAAATTGGTATGATGTTCGGTTTATGGTACATCGCAATTGGTATGGGTAATAAAGTTGCAGGATCAATGGGAGGTATGATTGACACAATAACAGCTGAATATTCAATGGCAACATTTTTCTTAATATTTACTATAGTGCCAATTATCGCTGGGTTTGTATTAATGGGATTAACTCCTGTAGTTAAAAAACTAATGCACGGAGTAAAATAAATATCCTACTAAAAATGCTTCAATATGAAGCATTTTTAGTATTTTGTAATTCTGGCAAGTAATTTGCGACTGTAATAAAAAAATAAGACAATGAAAAAGTTAATAGTAGCAGCAATTCTTTTTATAGGATTCAGTAGTTTACAAGCACAAGAAGCAAAATGGCATGATAACTTTGAGGAAGCTTCTAAAATCTCTAAAAAGACCAATAAACCTATTTTAGCAAACTTCACTGGTAGTGACTGGTGTGGATGGTGTATTAAATTAGACAAACAAGTATTTAATACCAAAGAGTTCAACAAATGGGCTAAGGAAAATGTAGTGTTACTTACTGTAGACTTCCCTAGAAGAAAAAAACTCCCAGAAAACATAGTTGCACAAAACGATGCGTTACAACGTGCTTTTCAAGTTAGAGGATATCCAACTATATGGTTAATGAATTCTGGTGATGGTGAAGTTCCTACTGATGGGATTGTACCACTTGGAAAAACTGGCTATGTAAAAGGAGGCCCTGAAAAATGGATAGCAAGTATTGCTCCTTCTTTACCAAAAAAATAAACCACATAGTGGTTTGAATAATATGTTGTAATGAAATATTTATTGGTTATTTACGATTTACAACTGTTCCCTTTTCGCTAACCATGCGGAAGGGGATTTTTTATTTTAATACAAAAGCACCATCTTCTCTTACGGAGTGAAATGGAACACCACTTTTTAAACAAGTAGCTTTCCATCTTGCAACATAGCTTTTGTAATTATTGTTATCTACTACAATTAATTTAGGGCTCTTCGTAGTTATCAATCTGTTTAGATTCAACTTAGGAGAATTGGTAAGCAATACTATATCCGGTTTAAAGGATGTAATATATATAGTCTTATCATCAATTACTAAAACCTTTTTATCTTTAAACATATACACATTCTGTAATGAATCGTGTTTTACCTTCTCTACAAATTCATTTACCATATAGTTATCTAAACTATGCAGGTAAGTAATATTTTTAGAAGCGTAATGCAATTCATTTCCTTTTTTATGACCTATCAATGTTGCTTTATACTGATTGAACACAATAAATTCTTCTGTTTGAGTATTCAATTTATTGTACATGAAAACCAATTGAACACAAAGGACACTTGACAGCACAAATACAACTCTTTTGTAGTTAAAATGTTTCCATAGTAAAACTACACTAAACACAAATAAATATGTCGTCAATAAATTCAGTGCGTTAAAAGGAATTTTAGTAAATATGAAGCCTTCTTTATCGGCTATAAAAGCTACAAAGTTGTTCAATAAACTAATACCCTCATTAAAAACAAAAAGAAGCACTTCAGGAACCCATCCAAAATAAGCAAAAATAAGTGTTATAATTCCTATACCTAACAAGATTCCCAATAGTGGTATGATAACAATGTTTGACACAAAAAACAATCCTGGAAACTGATGAAAATAAAATAACGACAATGGTAAAATCCCAAATTGAGCAGCTAATGTTACACTAAACACATCCCAAAATTTTCTAGTTAAATAACTTTTAGGAGTCCACAAACTATCAAATAATGGCTTAATCCAAACAATCGCAAAGACAGCTGAATAACTTAATTGAAAACCTACATCAAATACATAATACGGATTGCATAACAACAATAAAAAAGCAGAAATAACAAGTGTATTATAGGTGTTAGTAATTCGATTACTATATATAGCAATGGTAACCAATGAAAACATAGTTACTGCCCGAACTACTGAGGCCGACATACCAACTACAAAAGCATACATCCACAGCAATAATATAATTATTATAGCTACAATTTTTTTTCCGTGTTTAAAATAGGACAATGGCTTAAAAAGAACACTAAGCATGAGTAACAACAAACCAATATGTAATCCGGAAATAGCCAAAATGTGTACTGCACCTGATTTCGTAAAACTCTTGTACGTATCTCTACTAACATCTTGTCGTTGCCCTAATAACAATGCATTAATAATACTTAAGTTTTCTTTAGAAATTGAGTATTGAGAAAGTGTGTGATTTATCTTATTTCTAATATCAGCTGCACTTCCATAAATGGTGTTTTCAGAAGCTAACAACAGAGTGTTTGTATTATTTAAAAACACTTGATGATACACCTGCTGCTTCATCATATAACTTTTAAAGTCAAACTGATGTGGATTCATTGGTTTTTTAATTTCTTGCAATTGCCCTACAACATGAAACACATCGTCAATAGCTACCTGAACAGTAGAATCAACATTAACCAATACTACCCCGTTTACCTTATGAGAATTGATCCCTACAACTTTTGCTAAAAACTTACTATAATAACTATTAGGCTTTAATTTTTTATAAACTCTAATTTGAAGTTTCTCAGCGTCTTCATCAGTCAACTGACATGAATAATGTTGTAAGTGATTCTTTTGCGCATGAAACGCTATAGAAAGAACTCCAATTGCAATAACTAAAAAACAAATTAGCAATCCAAAAAAAGGAGATTGCTTCACTTTACTATGTACAATCAAAAAAACGATGCCTAAAAGTAGAATTCCTCCTAGAACTATAATGCAAATTATATTCCAGGGAACGGGAAAATAATACCCAATCAATATTCCCGCAATAAGACAAATAGTTAGTTTAATAATCAAAAAATTCAGCAACTTCATAATTAAAGTTACATAATAACTTAATATCACTATTTATAACTAACTACAACTCCGCTGTGATTCACCAAGACTCGTGATAAAACATTAGTGATTAGTTAACATAAATTCTATATATTTTAACTTATTTTTGTTTAAACAATTTAATTCTTCTACAATGCGAAAAATAGCACCAATTTAGTTTGAATAAATTGCATTAAAATGATCCATCACCTATGAAAAAAGCATTTAAAATATTCGGAATATTATTTCTATTCATAATTATTGCTGCTGTTGCCGCTCCAATCATCTTTAAAGATAAATTTGCTCAAATTATTAAAGAACAAATCAATAAAAATGTAAATGCTCAAGTAGGTTTTTCAGACATTGATATTAGCCTGATTAGTACTTTCCCAAAAGCAGGATTAACACTTGAAAATTTAAGCGTTACTAATTTTGAGCCTTTTAAAGGAGATACATTATTTTATGCAAAAGAAATCTCCTTAAAGATGCCTTTATCGGGGCTTATCAAAACCGCTGAAGATGCAATTAACATTAACTCGTTTATCATTGATCATGCACTAGTAAACATAATCAGCAATAAAGAAGGTGTTACTAATTATGATATTGCTAAAAAAAGTAATGACAACACCGCTAATGAAACTAGTAATACTAATGAAAATGGCTTTTCTTTTTCTGTTGCAGAATACGCTATCACAAATTCTGAAATAAATTATATTGATCAGAAATCTGAAATAAACATAGAGCTGTCAGACTTTAACCATTCAGGATCTGGTGACTTATCTACAGCTATTAGTAATTTGAAAACTATCACAACTTCCAATATTTCATTAAATAGTGGAAGATCTAATTACTTAAATAATAATTCCATTGCTTTAAATGCCGATTTAGAAATAGATCAAACACAAAGCAAATACACTTTCTTAGAAAATTCATTTAAATTAAATCAGCTAGAATTAATTTTTGATGGTTTTGTAAAGCAAAACGAAACCAATAATGAATTGGATATCAAATTCAATACACCAACTGCCGATTTTAAACAATTTTTAGCGCTGTTGCCTGCAGAATACTCAAAAGACATTGAAACCGTTCAAACAAACGGAAGTTTTACCATTAAAGGATTTGCAAAAGGAATCATGGATGATAATACTATTCCTAAGTTTAATGTAAATATTGTTTCTAAAAATGCCTCTTTTAAATATCCTGACTTGCCTAAAAGTGTAAAAAACATCAACTTAAACACATCTTTAGGAAATACCACAGGAAATGCAGATGACACTTTTCTTGATCTTAAAAAATTATCGCTTCAAATAGATCAAGATGTTTTTAATGCACATGGAAAAATCAAACAATTAACTACCAACAGGTTTGTAGACATGAACCTTGATGGAACACTTAATTTAGGAAATCTATCTCAAGCATACCCGATTAAATTAGACAATGAACTAAAAGGGATTTTAAAAGCTAATTTACACACCTCTTTTTCTCAAAGTGCTATTGACAATAACAACTATGAACAAATAAAAAATAGCGGTGGTTTTAGTATTTCTGATTTTGAATTTGCTTCAAAAGATATTGTAAACCCAATATACATTTCAGAAGCAACTGTAGATTTCACTCCTCAAAGAGTGTCTTTAAAAAAGTTAGAAGCTAAAAGTGGAGAAAGCGATATTAATGGTACCGGAACTATTGATAATTTAATGGGTTTTCTATTTAGTGATAAAAAATTAAAAGGTGATTTTAACATAAACTCGACACTGTTTAACGTAAGTAATTTTATGGTGGACAATACCACAGAAACTGAAAACACTCAAAAAGAATCTGAAGAGGGTGATGCCTTAAAAATACCTGCTTTTTTAGACACCAAAATTTCAGCAAATGCCAAGAAAGTTATTTATGACGATCTTATTTTGGAAAACGTGATCGGTGATGTTATTATTAAAGATGAAACAGTTACACTAAGTAATATAAAAACCGAACTATTTGATGGTAACATGAGTGTTAATGGTAATGTGTCAACAAAAAACGAGGTGCCAACTTTTAATATGGATTTAGGGATTGACAAATTTGATATTGCTAAATCATTTAACGGTATGGATTTGTTGTCAAGCATTGCACCTGTTGCCAAAATGCTTCAAGGAAAATTAAATACGGATCTAAACCTAAAAGGAAATTTAGATGATTCTTTTTCACTCGATTTAAATTCACTCACAGGTAATGCTTTAGCCGAAGTATTAACCACAAAAATAAACCCTGAAAAGGCATCAGCTTTTAGTAAAGTAAATGATCAATTGTCATTTATTGATTTGAACAAATTAGATTTAAAAGATTTAAAAACTGCTTTAAAATTTGAAAATGGTAAAGTAGCAATTAAACCTTTTGATGTGCATTATGAAGACATTAAAATACAAATAGCAGGATCGCACAGTTTCGAAAACAATTTAGGATACACAGCCACTTTTGATGTGCCTGCAAAATATTTTGGAAATGAAGTTGGTGGTATTTTATCAAAGCTAAGTGATGAAGACGTTAAGGATATTAAAGTTCCTGTAGTTGCTAATATTGGAGGTACTGTTACAAGCCCACAAGTAAATACAGATTTAAAACAATCAGTAACTAATCTTACCAAGCAACTGATTCAAATACAAAAAAAGAAATTACTGGGTCAAGGTGCCGCTACTGTTTCTGATACTTTAGGAGATGTAATCGGAGACGATGCTGGAGGAGTTTTAGGCGATGTGCTTGGAGATGTCCTAGGAAGCGGTAATTCAAACGAAACCCCAAAAGATAGTGCAACAACACCTAACCCAATTAAAGATGGAGTTAAAGACGTACTTGGAGGATTGTTTGGTAAAAAGAAGAAAAAAGATTCTGTTAAATAAAAGGATCTAAGTACTTTGCGTTCTTTAAAAGCTAAGTACTTAGGTTTGTTATTTGATAAAAAAAACTTTATCCAACCTCAATATTCACCACCAAACCTTCATTGTTCCTCACATTAAAAACAGTTTGGTCTTCAAAAATCAAGTATTGTCCTTTAATTCCTTTTAACACCCCAGAATAGTCAGGTGTTTTTGATAAATTCAAACTCTTGATTTTTACTGGATATTGCTCAACCGGGAAATTTAAGTCCAATACTGTATTATCATCCAAAACATATTCTTGCACTTCTTGAGGTAAAAATTGTTTTAAATCATTTTTAACTTGAGCTAAATCAGCCTCAGCAACTTCATTTTTAAGCATTGCTCTCCAGTTTGTTTTATCTGCTACATGATCTTTTAAAGCTACCTCTGCAATTCCTGCTAGGTACCTGTTAGGAACTTCAACTATTGATAGCGCTTGAACCGCTCCTTGATCTATCCAACGTGTAGGCACTTGCGTTTTACGAGTTACTCCTACTTTTACAGTACTACTCAATGCTAAATACACAATATGAGGTTTTAACTGAACACGCTGTTCAAACTCTAAATCTCTATCTGCTATACCTAAATGCGCTTTAGATTTTTCAGGACGCATAATCCATTCTCCAGCTTGAGGCGCTTCAAAAAAACAAGATTTACAGAACCCTTGTCTATAAATTTCTTTATTTTTCGCACAGCTCATACACTGGTATTTTTCAAAAGAAATACTAATATTTTTATCCAATAACTGATTCATATTCAGCACATCATTATCTAAAACCATGTAATACTGAATTGTATCTTGTAAATCAGTTTGCATTTTTTGTAAAACACCTTGGTATTGCATATCAATATATTTATAGTAAATTTAGGGTTAAAGATAAATTATTTATGACAATTCCGTTAGTAAATTCTGTAGTCTCTTGGTTTTTAAAAAAACGAATTCATCAAATTGAATTCTTTTCAAAATATCCAAATGAAGTACAACATGAATTACTTTTTAATTTATTACAACAAGCCAAGCATACTTCTTTTGGAGCAAGTCATGATTTTAAATCAATCAGAACTTATGAAGATTTTATAGCTCGTGTGCCTGTAATAAGCTATGAAGATATGGAACCATTAATAGCAAAATCACGTGCGGGAGAACAACAGCTTTTTTGGGACACACCCATAAAATGGTTCGCAAAGTCTAGCGGAACAACTAATGCAAAAAGTAAATTTATCCCTGTAAGTCAAGAGTCTTTGGACGATTGTCATTATAGAGGGAGTAAAGACTTACTTTGCCTATACTTAAACAACAACGAAAACTCCCAACTCTTTACGGGTAAAGGATTACGTTTAGGAGGAAGTAAAGAACTCTATCAAGAAAACGGAACTGTTTTTGGGGATTTATCCGCCATACTTATTGACAATATGCCTTTTTGGGCGGAATTTAGCTCTACCCCTAGTAATAAAGTCTCGTTAATGGACAACTGGGAAACCAAACTTCAAGCTATAGTAGATGAAACTATAAAAGAAAATGTAACAAGTTTAGCAGGGGTCCCTTCATGGATGCTTGTATTATTAAATCAAGTTATTGAGACTACTAAGGACAGTCATCTTTTAGAGGTATGGGAAAACTTAGAAGTCTATTTTCATGGAGGGGTTAGTTTTGAACCTTATCGTGACCAATACAAAAAACTACTTCCGAAAAGCGATTTTAAATACTATGAAATTTATAATGCCTCAGAAGGTTTTTTTGCTATTCAAGATAGAAATGATTCTTCTGAATTATTGTTGATGCTTGATTATGGTATTTTCTATGAGTTTTCTGCTATGAATACCTATGGGACTAGTCAACAAAAAATGATCCCACTAAGTGAAATAGAACTTAATGTAAACTACGCAGTAATCATAACAACCAATGCAGGCCTATGGCGTTATAAAATTGGCGATACCGTTCGGTTTACCTCTATTAGCCCATACAGAATAAAAGTTACTGGAAGAACAAAACACCATATAAATGCATTTGGAGAAGAATTAATGATTGAAAACACGGATGAAGCCTTAAAAATTGCTTGTGCAAAAACCAATTCTGAAATTAAGGAATATACCGCCGCACCTATTTTCATGAATGGAAAAGACAAAGGAACTCACGAATGGTTAATAGAATTTAAAAAAGAACCTGAAAACCTAGAATACTTTTCGGAGTTATTAGACAATGCATTAAAATCATTAAACTCAGATTATGAAGCAAAACGCTTTAACAACATTACCTTAAACACTCCTAAATTACATATCGCTAAACCTAATTTATTCTACAATTGGTTAAAACACAACAGTAAGTTAGGTGGGCAAAATAAAATTGCGCGCTTATCTAATTCTAGAAATTTTATCGAGGAATTGTTAAGGAACAACTGTTAAAAACGGGAATTGTTCCTTTTCCTTGGACGACACAGTGTACACTATGAGCGAGCAGAAGCAAAGGAGTTAGAATGAGAGGAGTTTAATTACTTCTTAAAAAAAGAGCAAGTAGCTTGAATACTTTCAGTTACTGAAATAAATTTAATCTCCGTTGCCTTTTCGATCTTAGTAGTATCATATTTCAATTGTTTAAATACTGAATTGATATTCGCTTTATAAACGCTTCTTTTTCTCCCAAGCATAAAACTCAAAAGCTTATCTATTTGTAAAAAAACTAATAATTGCCAACGTTTTATTTCCTTTAAATCATCTTTATTACCCACTGATACTGAAATCGTTTGCAATAATTCTTTATAGCTTACATTTTCCGAAACTACTATAAATTGTTCATTGACAATTTTAGAGTTCGTTAAATCAATCATTGCTTCTACTACATCATTTACATCAACAACACCAACTGTTCCTAAAGTAAAATAATTAAACCCTTTAGCTACTTTTTTAAATATTTCTCCTGTTCCAGAATTCCAAAACCCAGGACCAATAATTACTCCCGGCTGAACTATTACGACATTTAACCCCTCTTGCGTACCGCGCCAAACTTCTAACTCAGCATCATATTTTGTAATAGCATAAATGTTTTGAGTATTATTTTCTGGATTCCATCGTGTTTCTTCAGTAATCGGCTTTATTAAATCTTCGCCCAAAGTAGCTATAGAGCTTACATAGCATAACTTAGAAACCCCATTATTCAAACATAAATTCACAATATTGGCAGTTCCAACTACATTTATAAGTCTTGATTGTTTGTAATTTTTAGGATCAAAAGTCACATCAGCAGCACAATGGTATACCTGTCTAATAGTTGAGAAAGCTACGTCCAAAGCTGGTACGTCAGTTATATCGGCTTTAACCCATTCAATTTTATTAAAGAGTACATCTGGTGTTTCTGAATAAAATGAAAACACTTTTTTTACTACTTCAAATTTTAAAGCATCTCTATAGATAGCCCTTACCTCTTCACCTTGAGCAACTAATTTATATAATAAATGTGTACCTAATAATCCTGTTCCGCCTGTTACTAAAATCATAAAGCCAAATTAGTCTTTTTTCATTTTATACGATTATATTTGCCTAAATTTTAGTTGAAACATGATGAATTTTGTAGAAGAATTACGCTGGAGAGGAATGCTCCATGATATAATGCCAGAAACCGAAGAGATGCTTTTAAAAGAATCTACTGCTGGTTACATTGGATTTGACCCAACAGGAGAATCCTTACATATTGGTAGTTTGGTACAAATCATCATCCTAATGCATTTCCAAAGAGCAGGGCACACTCCTGTTGCTTTAGTTGGTGGCGCAACAGGTATGATTGGTGACCCTTCAGGAAAATCAGCTGAACGTAACCTATTAAACGAAGAAACTTTAGCAAAGAATATTGCTGGAATCAAAAGTCAATTAGATCGTTTTATCGATTTCAATTCTGACATTGCTAACAAGGCTGAATTAGTAAATAATTACGATTGGATGAAAGATTACTCATTCATCGATTTTGCACGTGATATCGGTAAGCACATTACGGTGAATTACATGATGTCGAAGGAATCTGTCAAAAAACGATTAGGAGCTGAATCTAAGGTAGGAATGTCATTTACTGAATTTACCTACCAATTGTTTCAAGGATACGATTTCTTGCATTTATATAGAGAGAAGAATTGCAAAATTCAAATGGGAGGAAGTGACCAATGGGGAAACATAACTACGGGTACTGAATTAGTGCGTCGTGTTGCTGGAGGTAAGGCTTACGCTATGACTTGCCCGTTAATAACAAAAGCTGACGGAACTAAGTTTGGAAAAACCGAAGGTGGAAATATTTGGTTAGACAGACACAGGACTTCTCCATATAAATTTTACCAGTACTGGTTAAATGCTTCTGATGAAGATGCAGAAAAATATGTGAAAATATTTACCTTTTTAGATAAAGAAACTGTTGAAACATTAATTGCAGAACATAAAGAAACTCCTCATTTACGTTTGTTACAAAAAAGAATTGCTGAAGAAGTAACTACAATGGTCCATTCAAAAGAAGATTTAAACAATGCTATAAAAGCTTCTAACATCTTATTTGGAAAATCTACTTCTGAGGATTTAAAAACTTTAGATGAACAGACTTTTTTAGATGTTTTTGATGGAGTTGCACAAGCAGAAGTAACTCGCGAAGATATTGACAACGGATTGGATATGATTGGTGCTTTAGCCGCAAAAACTGGATTTTTAAAATCTAACGGAGATGCGCGTAGAGCATTAAAAGAAAATGCAATTTCAGTCAACAAAGAAAAAGTAAAAGAAGACTTTTCTATTACAACTGCTGATTTGATTAATGACAAGTTTGTCATTCTTCAAAAAGGAAGAAGAAACTACTATGTAGTTGTTGTGAAGTAATTTACAGTACACATTTATACAAAAAAGGCTTTATCTATTACAGATAAAGCCTTTTTTATCACCCCTACTTTCTTTCTCTGGAGAAGGTATACTTTTATTTTTTAGCATCACTCATTTCTTTTTCCAAATGGTCTAGATACAATATCCCATTTAAATGATCAATTTCATGTTGAAATATTACTGCGGTAAAGGCTTCAATCATTTCAGTATGATGTGTTCCATCCATTTTATCATACTCAATAAGTATTGCATAAGCACGCGTTTTAGTAGTATCACTTCTATCAGGAATCGATAAACAACCTTCCACACAATCTTGTTTCTTATCTGTGTACTGTACAATTTTGGGATTTAAATACACTTCAAAAGGGAATCCTTCTTTATCAAAACGTTGCACCCAAATAATATTTTTCAACACTCCTACTTGAGGAGCAGCAATACCAACTCCCATTGAAATACTATCCCGAACTGTTCTATACAATCTATTCACAAAATGCTTTAAAACAACATCATCTGGATAAACAATCACCCTTTCACATTTTGTTCTTAATACTATAGAGTCTTTCTTATTATTGATTTTCAACACACGCATAGGCAATGTACTATCAGAATGCATAATTAATGATAATTGATGGCCAGGGAAATATTGTTTTTTTTTATTAATCCACTTTGTTGAAGTTTTAGAACTTGAACATCCTATAATTACTACTAACAAAGTAATTAGTGCTATTATTTGTTTCATAGAGACAAATTTAATGAATCTATGATTATACTCAAAAAAAAGCCCAAAACAAAAAATTGCTTTGGGCTTTAAACTAACTAACTTTATGAAAAAGTAATCCTTCTCACTATATATAAGACGTATTATCTCTTAACATATTGCATCTATTAAGAAACTTTAACACGTTTTGGCCGTTTTTAACATTTATAAAACCATCAAATTACACCCTCTAATATCAGAGTTATCAAACCTTCCTAGTACTTCAAAACTCCCATTTTGATATACCTTTCCTAAATCTTGTGTCGCTATAAATGAACAAGAATTAATATTTGCTAAATCAATTACATTAATCCCACCTGTTTTATTTACTCCCTGAATACTTAGTGGATCTTCGGTATCTCGTGTAAGAATTTTCATCCATGACGGACATTCAAAAACACCATCACCTATAGAATATGCCTGAGACAATAATTCTGTCATACCATATTCCGAATGAATATTAGAAATACCAAAACCATCCTTTAACAACTGATGTAATTCAGGTCGAATAATTTCTTTACGCCTTCCTTTCATACCGCCAGTCTCCATAACAATCGTATTTTGCAACTGAAATTCATATTTTTCAATTAAATCTAATAATGCAAAAGAAACACCTATCAATAACACTTTCTGTCCAGACTTATCTAACACTTCTAATCTGTTTGATATTTCTTCTAAATTATTAAGGTAAAAACCACTTTCTGAATGTTTTGATTTTTTAATTAAATCATCCACCATATAAATTAAAGAAGACCCTTCACGCTCTAAATAAGAAGGCAATAAAGCTAACACAGCATAATCTTCAATACCTCCATAAAAGTGCTTAAACCCTTTTAAATAACTCTTCTCATAAATACTTAAATCAGTTACATGATGTTTACTTGTCACACTTCCCGTAGTTCCTGAACTTGCAAAACTGACAACTGGTTTTGCTGTACTACTGAGGACACTATGTGTTTTAAAAAACTGAATAGGCAGAAACGGTATATCTTCAATATTCTTCACATCACTAGGGTGTTTATATAACAAATCACAAAAGGAACGGTACACTTTATTGTTTTCGAATTGATATTTGAAAACTTGTAAAGCAAGTGTATCAAACCCCTCTTTTGACGTTATATTGAATATTTGTTCTTGAAGCATTTTCAAAAGTAACAAAAAAAGCACGCTTATTTAAAGCATGCTTTTGATTTATATTGTTTTATTGTATCTCTTGTGAAATAAAAATTCCACTGGTGGGTTAATCGATAATATCAAACCCTGTATACTTTACTAAACATTCAGGCACTTTAATCCCTTCTGGTGTTTGATAGTTTTCTAATATTCCCGCCAATACTCTTGGTAGCGCTAAAGAACTACCGTTTAATGTATGAGGTAAGTGTTTTTTATTATCAGTATCTTTATAACGTAACTTTAACCTGTTTGATTGAAAAGTTTCAAAATTTGATACTGAACTAATTTCTAACCACCTGTCTTGAGCAGTTGAAAATAATTCAAAGTCATATGTCATTGCGGATGTAAAACCTGTATCACCTCCACATAATCGTAAAATTCTGTATGGTAGCTTAAGCTCCGCTAAAATATCTTTTACGTGCTCCTTCATCCCGTCCAAAGCTTCATATGATTTTTCAGGGTGTTCAAAACGAACAATCTCTACTTTATCAAACTGATGCAATCTATTTAACCCTCTTACATGAGCTCCATAACTTCCCGCTTCTCTTCTGAAACAAGGAGTGTATGCAGTATAACAAATTGGTAATTCTTTTTCAGAAATCAATTCGCCTCTTAATATATTAGTTACAGGAACTTCACCTGTAGGAATAAGATATAAATCATCTTGTGCATCATGATACATTTGCCCTTCTTTATCTGGTAATTGCCCAGTAGCAGTAGCAGAAGCTTCATTTACCATATGTGGCACTTGAACCTCTGTATATCCTGCATCAACATTTTTATCCAAAAAATAAGAGATTAATGCACGTTGTAATCGAGCTCCTTTTCCCTTATATACTGGAAATCCAGCACCAGATATTTTATTCCCTAATTCAAAGTCAATGATATCATACTTTTTCGCCAGTTCCCAATGCGGCAATGCTCCTTCATGCAATTGAGGAACTTCCCCTGCTGAAAAAACTTCCTCATTATCCGCTTCACTATTACCAGCTTTTACCAATTCATGAGGCACATTAGGGATGGTATATAGCAAATCAGTCAATGCTTTTTGAGTTGCATTAACTACTTCAGTTAACTCCTTTGCCGTTTCCTTTAATTGAATTGTTTTTTCTTTTAAAATATTCGCTTTTTGAGTCTCTCCGTTTTTAAATAACATCCCAATTTCCTTGGACAATTTATTCGAATCGGCTTGAGTATTATCAAATAACACTTGAGTGCTTCTCCTTTTCTCATCTAAAGTTAAAACTTCTTTCAACAATGGAGCAGCATCGAAGTTTCTTTTCTTCAAACGATCCACTATTAATTCAGTATTTTCTCTAATAAACTGTACTTGTAACATTGCTAATTATTTTTTTTAGAAAAACAAAAATACGTATTTTGAATTGTATACATAAAAAAAACCTCTCCTAATTGAGAGGTTTTTATTCCTAATGATTTTTAGGATACTTATATTTTAAATGTAACTACAGGTCTTTTAGCATGATTAACTAAATCTTCACTAATACTTCCATTAAAGAAATGTGACAAACCTTTTCTCCCATGGGTACTCATTGCAATTACATCAGCATTAATAGAATTACCAAAATTTAAAATTCCTTTCTCAATACTCACATCATTGTAAATATTTAAGGTATATTCCCCAATATTAACACCATTAAGAAACCCGTTCATACGATTTTCTGCTTCAGCTGTAGTCATAAACCCAGAAGGTGTATTAACCATTAATAAATGCATTTTAGCACCTGCTGTTTTAGCAAATTCTATTGCTTTTAAAAATGAGTTTTTATATTCTTCCGTAAACTCGCAAGCAAAAACAATATCGTTCATTTTAAAACCTTGATCTTCTTTTTTAATAACCAAAACTGGCACATCAGAGGTACGAACAACCTTTTCTGTATTAGAACCGATTACCATTTCTTTTAGACCTGAAGCTCCTCTAGAACCCATAACGATTAAATCAATATCTTTTTTGTGAGCTGAATCAATAATACCTTCAAAAGCAGCATTATTTTGAATTCCTTCCCTAACATCAACCCCCTCCAAATAATCCTTATCCAAAAACGACACAAAACGCTTATGAGCCATTTTCATAAAAAACACAGCTTCAGGCAATTCACTTGTTTCGTGCATAGGATCTACCATATCGAAGGGCAATTCAATCATATGCATTACATGTAGTTCACTATTGTATCTTTTTGCTAATTGAGCAGCGACTTTTAAGGCATCTTCTGATCCTTTTGAAAAGTCAGTAGGGACTAATATTTTTTTCATAACTTTTTAAGTTTAATATCTAGTTTAGTTAATGTATAAATATACAAAAATTAGTAGAAAAAAATAGTGTTCCGTGATTTAGTTTCTTTGTTTTAAAAAAAGATGTATATTTGCAACGCATTTTTTATGTAAAATATGATAAATGAGGGGACAGATGTCCCCTCTTTTTATAATCAGTTTCGATGTTTAAAGAATTAGTAAGTAAATTATTACAAGCAGGACTAGATGAAAAACCAGAGTTGTTTTTGATCGATTTTACTGTGGACGCTGGTAATAAAATAAACGTGATTTTAGATGGCGACAATGGTGTTACTGTAAAAGATTGCATCTTTATTAGCAGGGCTATAGAGCAAAACATTGATGACGAGAAATATGAATTCTCTTTAGATGTTGCTTCTTGTGGTGCAACTAACCCTCTTAAAACAACCAGGCAGTACATAAAAAACATTGGTCGTAATTTAGAAGTTAAACAACTAACAGGAAACACTCTTGAAGGTGAGTTAACTAAGGCAAATAATGAAAAGATAACTTTAGAATGGGATACTCGCGAACCTAAACCAATCGGCAAAGGAAAAGTAACTGTCCATAAAGTTGAAGAAATAGCTTACAGCGATATTGTTGAAGCAAAAGTTGTAATAAAATTTTAATAAGATAAATGTCATGGAAAACATTGCATTAATAGAATCTTTTTCTGAGTTCAAAGATGATAAAATGATTGATAGGGTTACCTTAATGGCAATCTTAGAAGATGTATTTAGAAACGCTTTAAAAAAGAAATTTGGTGATGATGATAATTTTGATATCATTATTAACCCTGATAAAGGTGATTTAGAAATTTGGAGAAACAGAGTTGTTGTTGCTGATGGAGAAGTTGAAGAACCTAACCAAGAAATTTCACTTGCTGAAGCAAGAAAAATAGAACCAGATTTTGAAGTTGGTGAAGATGTATCAGAAGAAGTAAAGTTAATTGACCTAGGAAGAAGATCTATCTTAGCCCTTAGACAAAACTTGATTTCAAAAATACACGAGCATGACAGCACTAACATATACAAACACTTTAAAGAACTTGTAGGCAGCATATATACTGCTGAAGTACATCATATTCGCCATAAAGCAATTATTTTGTTAGACGATGACGAAAATGAAATCATACTTCCAAAAGAAAACCAAGTACCATCTGACTTTTTTAGAAAAGGAGAAAACGTACGAGGGATTATTGAAAGTGTTGAATTAAAAGGAAACAAACCAGTAATTCTTTTATCAAGAACTTCTCCGGAATTCTTAGAGAAATTATTTGAACAAGAAATTCCTGAAGTATTTGACGGGCTAATAACCGTAAAGAAAGTTGTTAGAATTCCTGGTGAAAAAGCAAAAGTAGCTGTTGATTCTTATGACGAAAGAATTGACCCAGTTGGAGCTTGTGTTGGTATGAAAGGTGCCAGAATACACGGTATTGTACGTGAATTAGGAAACGAAAATATCGATGTAATAAACTACACTGAAAATCCACAATTATTCATCACAAGAGCCTTAAGTCCTGCACGTGTATCTTCTGTTAAAATTAACGAAGAAACCAAAAGAGCTGAAGTAATGCTTAGACCTGAAGAGGTTTCTAAAGCTATCGGTAGAGGTGGACAAAACATTAGATTGGCAGGTAGGCTAACCGGTTATGAAATTGATGTATTTAGAGAAGGTATTGAAGAAGATGTTGAATTATCTGAATTCTCTGATGAAATAGAAGCATGGGTAATTGCTGAATTTGCGAAAGTAGGTTTAGACACTGCAAGAAGCATTTTAGACAAAGATGTTGAAGACATCGTTAAAAGAACAGATCTTGAAGAAGAAACCGTTCTTGACGTTGTTAGAATATTAAAAGAAGAATTTGAAGACTAATTAAATTAGAGTCTTTAAAAAATAAAAGTTGAGGTAAATTTAGTTATATGGCTGACAATAAAGTAATGAGGCTTAATAAGGTGTTAAGAGAAATGAATATTTCTCTAGACAGAGCTGTTGAATTTTTGAATTCTAAAGGAATTGAAATAGAAGCTCGTCCTACCACAAAAATATCTGGAGATATATACCAGGTGTTATCTGATCAATTTCAAACAGATGCCAATAAAAAAGTGGCTTCTAAGGAAGTTGGTGAAGAAAAACGTAAGGAAAAAGAAGCCCTTCGTGTAGAACGCGAACAAGAAGAAGAAGAACGCAAAAAAGCTGAAGAGCTTAAAAGGCAAGAAGTTATCAAAGCTAAGGCAAAGCTTTCTGGACCAAAAACTGTTGGTACAATAGATTTAGATGCAAATAAAACTCAGCCAGAGACACCTCAAGAAACTGCACCTGAAGCTAAAGAAACACCAAAAAAAGTTAAGCCAGAAGAAGCTAAGCCAGAAACTCCTACGGTACTTGAAACTCGTAAAACAGAAGTTCAAAAACCAAAAGTTTTAAAAACGATAGATTTAGAAAAAACTAAACCTACTCCTAAAAAGAAAAAGGATAACCCTAAAAAGGAAGCTGTAAAGCCACAACAAAAAGTTACTCCTAAAAAATCAGTTGAAACTCCTAGTGTAAAAACAGTTGAAAAAACAGTAGCAGCAACTCCTGAAAAAACAGAGAGCACTTCAAACGAAGAGCCTACTCCTGAAGAAAAAGTAGCTACTCAATACCAAAAATTGTCTGGACCAAAAATGACCGGACAAAAAATTGACTTATCTCAATTTAATAAACCTAAAAAGAAAGTAGATCACAAAAAAGGAGCAGCTGCGAAGCCTAAACGTAAACGCATAACTAAACCAGGAACTACTACAACCCCTAGAACCGGAGGTGCAAACCGCGCGCCAGCAAGAGGAGGAACAAATCGTGGGCCAACAAGAGGAGGAAAAGGAAGAAGAGCCGCCCAAGTTGTAAAAGAAGAACCATCTGAAGCTGACGTACAAAAGCAGGTAAGAGAAACCTTAGAAAAATTACAAGGTAGATCAAGCAAATCACGAGGTGTTAAAAACAGAAGAGACAAAAGAGATTTACACCGTCAGAAAAGACAGGATGAAATTGAAGCTCAAGACGCTGACAATAAAATAAAGGTAACTGAATTTGTTACTGTTAATGAGCTTGCTACCATGATGGATGTGCCAAACACAAAAATTATTGGAGCATGTATGTCACTTGGTATCATGGTTACCATGAACCAACGACTAGATGCAGAAACATTAACAATTGTTGCTGAAGAATTTGGATTTGAAGTTGAATTTGTATCAGCTGATTTAGAGGAAGCAATTGTTGAAATAGAAGATAAACCAGAAGACTTAATTACTAGAGCTCCGATTGTTACCGTAATGGGACACGTTGATCATGGTAAAACATCTTTATTAGATTACATCCGTAAAGAGAATGTAATCGCTGGTGAATCTGGTGGAATCACACAACATATTGGAGCATACGGAGTTGAATTAGATGGAGGACAAAAAATTGCTTTCTTAGATACCCCAGGTCACGAGGCCTTTACTGCAATGCGTGCACGTGGTGCTCAAGTAACTGATATTGCTATTATTGTAATTGCTGCAGATGATGACATCATGCCACAAACAAAAGAAGCAATTTCTCACGCACAAGCAGCTGGAGTTCCTATCATATTCGCTATAAACAAAGTAGACTTACCTGCTGCTAATCCTGAAAAAGTAAAAGAACGCTTAGCGGCCATGAATTTACTTGTTGAAGATTGGGGTGGAAAAATTCAGTCACATGACATCTCTGCTAAAACAGGGTTAGGTGTTAATGAATTATTAGAAAAAGTATTGCTTGAAGCTGAATTATTAGACTTAAAAGCAAACCCAGATAAAATTGCAACGGGAACTGTTGTTGAAGCATTCCTGGATAAAGGTCGTGGATATGTTTCTACAATATTAGTACAAGCTGGTTCTTTAAAAATTGGTGACTACTTATTAGCTGGTAAACATACCGGTAAAATAAAAGCAATGCAAAACGAAAGAGGCGATGATGTTAAAATCGCCGGACCTTCTACTCCTGTATCAATACTAGGTTTAGACGGAGCACCTCAAGCTGGAGATAAGTTTAACGTCTTTGACGATGAAAGAGAAGCGAAATCAATTGCTACGAAACGTACTCAGTTACACAGAGAACAATCTGTAAGAACACAACGTCATATTACACTTGATGAAATTGGACGTCGTATCGCACTTGGTGACTTTAAAGAATTAAATATTATCCTTAAAGGAGATGTGGATGGTTCTGTTGAAGCATTAACAGATTCTTTCCAAAAATTATCTACTGAAGAAATTCAAGTAAATATTATACACAAAGGTGTTGGGGCAATTACTGAATCAGATGTATTATTAGCATCTGCTTCTGAAGCAATCATCATCGGGTTTAATGTTCGTCCTGCTGGAAAAGCTAGACAAGTTGCCGATTTAGAAGAAATTGACATCAGAACTTACTCTATTATCTATGATGCAATAAACGACTTAAGAGATGCAATGGAAGGAATGTTATCTCCTGACATTAAAGAAGAAATCACTGGTACTGCTGAAGTTCGTGAGTTATTCAAGATTTCTAAAGTAGGTACTATTGCAGGTTGTATGGTAGTTTCTGGTAAAATACTTCGTAACGGTAAAATCCGAATCATACGTGACTCAGTAGTTATATTTGATGGAGAATTAGCAGCATTAAAACGTTTCAAAGATGATGCAAAAGAAGTTGCTAAAGGTTACGACTGTGGTATTCAAATTAAAAATTACAATGACCTTAAAGAAGGTGATGTATTTGAATGTTACCAACAAGTTGAAGTTAAAAAGACACTTAAAAAGCAACGTTAATCCAAAAATCGGATTGATTAGCAATCAACTTTATAAATACAATAAAATCCCTTTAGAGTTTCTAAAGGGATTTTTTATTACACAAGTGTTAGCATATCTAAATTAACCATTGGTACGCACTAAAGTTTTTATTACATTTACATAATGCTATTTGAATTAACTATCATCATAATAATGCTCATGCTATCCGCATTCTTCTCAGGAATGGAAATGGCCTATGTATCTTCTAATAAAATTCACATCGAATTAGAAAAGAAAAAAGGTGGTCTTATAGCAAAGGTTTTATCAAAAATAACAGAAAACCCTTCAAAATTCATTGCCACAATGCTTGTCGGAAACAATGTTGCATTAGTTGTATACGGTTTATTTATGGGGGACTTTATAATGAATTGGCTACAAGGAACAATCTCTGAGCAAAACGAACAATTTAACTACATCGTTGATAACTTCGGCTTACTTATTCAAACAATTCTATCTACTCTTGTCATATTAGTTACTGCTGAATTTTTACCTAAAGTATTTTTTCAAATTTACGGAAATACTTTATTGAAATTTTTTGCGCTACCTGCCTATGTTTTCTATTATCTATTTTATAACATCACTTGGTTTGTGATGTACATTTCAGATTTTGTACTAAAAAAATTCTTTAAGACAGACGGTGATGAACTGCAATTAACTTTTTCTAAAATCGAATTAGGAAACTATATTACAGAACAAATGGAAAGTGTCGATAAAACTGATGAGGTAGATTCCGAAATACAACTATTTAAAAATGCACTGGAATTTGCAGAGGTAAAAGCTAGAGAAGTAATGGTGCCTAGAACAGAAATTATTGCTGTTGAACTACATGAAAACATTAAAAATTTAACAAAACTGTTCACAGAAACTGGCTTCACAAAAGTACTAGTATACAAAGATACTATTGATGATATTATTGGATACATTCACTCCTTTGACTTGTTTAAAAAACCTAAGACGATAAAGTCCATTATCCACCCAATTGAATTTGTCCCAGAAACAATGTTGATAAACAACATCCTAGATTTACTTATTAAAAAAAGAAAAAGCATTGCTGTTGTTTTGGATGAATATGGCGGCACTTCCGGAATGATGACTGTAGAAGATATTATCGAAGAACTTTTTGGTGAAATTGAAGACGAACACGACAACATCATTTTAATTGAAGATCAATTAAGTGAATTTACTTTTCAATTTTCTGCTAGGCAAGACGTAGATTATATCAATGAGAAATTTAAACTAAATCTACCAGAAGCTGAACAATATGAAACCCTCGGGGGATTAATTGTTTACATCACTCAAGAAATTCCTACCAAGGGAGAGAAGGTTCAAATAGATAATTTTATCTTTACAATCTTAGAAGCGTCTAACACGAAAATAGACCTCGTAAAATTAGAAATTGACTACAAGGAATAAACTCATTTTAAAGGTTCAAGCAACAACTCTCTATCTTTGAAATTTACCATTAAAAGCCTTCATAAATAAATTATACAATAATTCCTTTAAACTACTTTTATTTTATACAATAAAACGTTATTTTCGCTTTCTTAATTTACTAAAAATACAATCAAGATGGCAATCTTAAGCAAGATACGAGAACAATCAATTTTTTTAATATTCATTATAGCATTAGGATTATTTGCATTCCTAATTGATCCAACAAAGTTGATTGATTTTTTTGCAAATGGTGGAACCAAAGAATATTTAGCTAAAGTTAACGACGAAGTTATTTACAATGAAGCTTTCGCTAAACAAGTTGAGAGTAGACAAACAGGTGGACAACAAAGCACTATGCAAGTTGCAAATCAAGTCTACAACCAGGAGGTTACTAGAATTCTTATTCAAGAAGAACTAGACAAACTAGGAATTACTGTTGAAAAGGATCAAATGTGGGAGCTTTTTAAAGGAAACTACGGAAATCTTGCTCAATTCAAAAATGAAGAAGGTGTTTTTGATGAAGGTAAATTAAAAGAATATATTGAAACTCAAGTTGAAGCAAACCCAAAAGCTTGGGAAGATCAAGAAAGTAGTATTGCTTTTAACGGAAAGCAGCAATTGTATTATGCTTTAATTAAAGCAGGATCGCTACCGACTGAAAAAGAAGGAGAAATTGCATACAAAATGCAAAATGATTTGGTTGACATGAAATTTGTGTATTTACCATTTACATCGATCGCTGATTCAACAATCACTATTTCAAAAGATAAGATACAAGGATATATCAATACTCATAAAAATGAATTTGAAGAAGAAGCTAGTGCTTCAGTTCAATATGTATATTTTGAAGAAAAACCATCTAAAGAAGATGAGGATGCTAAAAAAATAGAAATCAACGGATTACTTTCTTCTTTAAAAATATCTACAGATATTGAAAACTTTGTTAATGATAACTCTGCTATCAAATACGATAGTATCTACAAATTAAAAACAGAATTAGAAGCTCCAATACAAGCTTTAGTAGACTCTATGGCAATTGGTGAAACTTACGGACCATATACTGCTGGAGAATATACTAAAATAATGAAGCTCGTTGGCACTAAGGTAGCTCCATCTGTAAAAGCAAGTCATGCTTTAATTGCATACGAAGGAGCTCAAAGAGCCAATCCGGATGTAAAAAGAACTAAAGAAGAAGCTGAAACTTTAGCAAATGAATTATTAGCTAAAGCCAAAACTTCTGGAACTGATTTCGCTGCTTTTGCAACTGAAAATTCTAACGGACCATCTGCTTCAAAAGGTGGTGACTTAGGCTGGTTTTATGAAGGTCAAATGGTTGCTAAGTTTAATGACTATGTATTTAACAACAAAAAAGGTGACATTGGTTTAGTTGAAACTGATTTTGGTTTTCACATTATTAAAATTGATGATACTAAAGAAGAAAATAAATACCAAGTAGCAACAGTTGCTTTGGAAGTGGAAGCTACTCAAAAAACTATTGATGCATTATACGCAACAGCTAGTCAGTTTGAAGTTGAAGCAAATAACGGGAGTTTTGACGAAAAAGCAAAAGAAAAAAATTATGCTTTACGTCCTGTAAACAAAATAACAAGCTTATCTGAAAACCTACCTGGACTTCAAGGAACTCAACGTCAGATTGTACAATGGATGTTTAAAGATGATACTAAAATTGGTGACATTAGAAGATTTGACATCAATGGTAGCTATGCAGTTGTACAAGTAACTGGAAGAAAAGAAAAAGGATTAATGTCTACAGACGACGCTTCTTTTAAAGTATTACCAATTTTAAGAAACGAAGAGAAGGCTAAACAATTGAGGGCAAAGGTATCTGCTTCAACATTAGCTGACATTGCAACAAACAATAATACAACTGTAAAAACTGCTAATGCTATAAGCATGAGCAACCCTACATTACCTGGAGCAGGTAGAGAACCTAAAGTTGTTGGTACTGCTTTTGCTTTAGAAAACGGACAAGTTTCTAATTTAATTGATGGTATAAAAGGAGTTTACAAAATTGAAGTAACTAAACATACTGAGGCTCCAAAAATGGACTCTTACAAAACATACGCCAAGGACCCAGCCAACAATATTAATGCTGTTGGTACTAAGGTAATGGAAGCTTTAAAAAAGAAAGCTACAATTGAGGACAATAGAGCTACTTTCTACTAGTAGTTACTTTTAATTAATACCATAAAAAAAGCCTCTTGATATATCAAGAGGCTTTTTTTATATCTAACTACAGATACACATTACCTACACTAGCTAATGTACTTACTTATTTTTACCCTATGTTTTCTTTAAATTTAGTTACTATGAGATCTTTCAAACACCCTTCCTATTAAAGCAAAATAAATACGAATAACTATAAAGCTAGGACTAGCGCCTATTATATTAAACCCTACTTAATCAAAAAACCTCTGCTATATAAATAACAGAGGTTTTTACCCCAAAAAAACTTACTTAATCCATAATTATCTTATGGACTATACAAAGATACGAAACCAACACATGCAAAAAAATACCCTTTCTTGGGTATTTTTAAATCACTATGCTTCGTTACTTATAAGTATCATATTCCCGAAGGAATCTTAAGAATCATACCTGGCGATAAACTTGAAGTAGCAAGTTTATTATAATTTATTATATTAGAAACCGAAACACCTGCATACTTTCTAGCAATTGCATATAACGTATCTCCTTTTTTTACCACGTAAGTATTCCCTATTGATAAAGGTTTAGGAACTGAAGAAGTTTCGCCCATAGCTGCAGAAATATTAACTCGCCTCACCTGTGAAAAAGCATTTGACCAATATCCTTCCTTTAGTGAAGAAATCATTACTCCTCTAGAGGAAGATGAATGCACGAACTTAACATCTCTTCCATCAACACTCACTACTAAACCAACATGATTAATCCGTCTTTTTCCACCTGTCTTAAAGAACACCAAATCCCCCTTCTGTGCTTTTGTCTTAGAAACCATAACCCCTTTTTTAGACTGGTCAATTGACGTACGAGGCAACACTATATTTCCAGACTTAAACGATGTATACATAAGCCCTGAACAATCTATTCCGCTTTTTGTAACACCTCCATATTTATATTTAGTTCCTTTAAAGCTCAACGCTTTTCTAATAATTTTATTTGTAGCTGAAGCACTAGAACTTTTACTTACCACATTCGTAGTTTTATCACTTTTACTAGGTATTGGCTTTATTGTTTTATGTGTCTTTGATTCATGATTATTTGATGGTGACTTTGAAGTAACAACTCGATGTTTTGCTTTACAAGAAGCCAGTACCAAAATCACTAACAATAAATATGTATATCTTTTCATAAACTAAAAATTACCGAACACCCGTTATTAATTTTGCTGTATTTTCACTAGCTCCACTGCCTCCTAATTGTTGCTCTAATTCAAAATAATCATTAAACATTTGTGTTCTATATGAAGGGTTTAAAATATTTGATAATTCATATTTTAAATTCTTGACACTGAAATCATCTTGAATTAATTCTTTTACTACTTCCTTATCCATTATTAAATTCACTAACGAAATATATTCCAAATTCACTACCCGTTTTGCTATTTGATATGATATGCCATTCCCTTTATAACATACTACCTGAGGAACTTTAAATAAAGCTGTTTCCAAGGTAGCTGTACCAGAAGTCACTAGTGCCGCTGTTGACAAACTTAATAAGTCGTAGGTTTTATTTGAAATAAAACTGATGTTTTTATCATTGATAAATTGCTCATAAAAAGAAAAATCTTGGCTTGGCGCTCCAGCAATTACAAACTCATATTCTGAAAAGTCATCAACTACAGAAAGCATAATAGCCAGCATCTTTTTTATTTCCTGAGCTCTACTCCCAGGCAACAAAGCTATAATAGGCTTATCACTAAGCTTATTGCTTTTCCTAAATTCAAACTCATCAACTAGTGCTTTGTCATCAATTGCATCTAACAACGGATGACCAACGAAGTGTACAGGGTATTTATGTTTTGTTTCGTAAAAATCTTTTTCAAATGGTAAAATAACATACATGCTATCTACATCTCTTTTAATAGCTTTTATTCTATTTTCTTTCCAAGCCCAAATTTGTGGAGATATATAATAATGTGTTTCAAACTTTAACTCTTTTGCCCATTTCATTATTCTGAAATTAAAGCCTGGGTAATCAACAAAAATTATTTTATCGGGGTTATACTCTGCTATATCCTTTTTACAAAATGTAATGTTTTTTGAAATGGTACGCAAATTCATCAACACCTCTACAAACCCCATAAAAGCAAGTTCTCTATAATGCTTAACCAGAGTTCCTCCAACCTCTTGCATCAAATCACCTCCCCAAAACCTAAACTCAGCATGCACATCTTTTTGTTGTATAGCCTTCATTAAGTTTGACGCATGTAAATCCCCTGATGCTTCCCCTACAATAATATAATACTTCATTGTTTTTTTCTTATATCCACGTTAGATACTTGTTCTTCCTTCAAGTTACAAAAAATAAAAAGCATATGCTGTAAAAGCAACCAACATAGTTGCCAAAAGTACACCTCTAGCTCTATAGTCTAAATCTCTTTTTAAGAACAGAAAAAAGACAATTAAATTCGCTATTGCTCCTAAAGCAAGTAACATCCACAAATGCCCTTCTGCTTTGAACATTAAAAAAGTAGTTTCAACCCCCTTTCCTTTAACTATTGATAATATAAATGTACAAATAACAACCCCTATAACAGCTGAAATAACACCTGTAAAAAAACCCTTAAAAACTTCTTGTTTAATCTTCAAAATCCCATGTATTTAAATTTTGTATAAAATGATGTGCTGTCAAATCAAACTGAACAGGCACTATTGTTGCATAACCAGTTTCTAAAGCATATAAATCCGTATCCTGACCTTTATCTAAATTAACAAATTCTCCAGTAAGCCAATAATACTCTTTTCCTTGCGGGCTAGTTCGCTTGTCAAACTCCTCAATCCAATTTGCTTTTGCTTGACGGCAAACCTTAATTCCTTTAATAGCTTCTTTCGGAAAGTTCACATTTAACACTACTCCATCAGGCAATCCGTTTTCAAGCACATTTTTAGTAATTGTCATTACATATTGTTTTAGATGCTCAAAATCTGCATTCCAACTATGATCCTCCAAAGAAAATCCGATTGAAGGAATCCCTTCAATACCAGCCTCAATAGCTGCACTCATAGTTCCTGAGTAAATTACATTTATTGCTGAATTAGAACCGTGATTAATACCAGAAACACACAAATCCGGTTTCCTTTCTAATATCTCATTTACAGCCAGTTTAACGCAATCAGCCGGAGTACCAGAACAACTATACTCTGTTTGCTCACCCTCGTTTCTTGTTAACTTTTCAATATGCAATGTAGAATCTAAGGTAATAGCATGCCCCATACCACTTTGTGGGCTATCAGGTGCAACTACATAAACATCACCAAGTTCATTCATTACTTCAATTAAAGCCCTAATTCCCGGAGCAGTAATTCCATCATCATTAGTCACTAAAATAAGAGGTTTGTCGCTCATTTTTTTATATTTGTTATCCAAATGCTAAAGTACAAAAATAGCGATGATAAACTGCTACTCTATTTTTAAGAAAAATTTAAGGATTCGCATGATACTTTGGCTTGATATTTTCATTAACTTACATATCACAGTATTAATGACACGATTTATGATAAAGAATTTCAAAATAGCCATACTAATATGTTTAATTGCAATCACTTCTTGCAGTTTTACCACAAAAACTTTTGACGACCCTAACAAGGATAAATTACTCCTTGAATTAATCAGTTATGTTTTAGACCAATGGCACTACAGCCCTAAAGACATAAATGACAACTTTTCAGAACAAGTTTTTGATGATTTTATTAACTCTGTTGACCCATTAAAAAGGTACTTTTATAAATCAGATATCAACGATTTTAAAAAACACAAAACACAGATTGACGATCAGATAAAAAACAAAGACTTAACTTTTTTTAATTTAGTATATGAACGGTTAATGGAACGAATGGAAGAAGGAGAAACTTTATCCTTGGCTATTATTGAAAAACCCTTTGATTATTCAAAAATTGAATTTATGAGTACGGATTATGAAGCAAACCTGTATGTGAATTCAAAAAAAGAGATGAAAAACAGATGGAGAAAACAATTAAAGTACTCTACTATTGATAATTATGACGATGAATTATCAGATAATTCTGATGTAAATGACAGCCTTTCTACAAGAGAAATTAAACCAAAGCTTTCAAAAAAAGAAGCTGAAAAAGAAGCTCGAGAAAAAACAAAAGAATTCTTAATAGATTATTATGCTATAATGGATGATTTGGAGCGTAAAGACTGGTTTACAAATTATTTAAACGCTATTGTTGAAGTGTTTGACCCTCACACGGCTTACTATGCCCCTAGAGACAAGGAACGTTTTGACCAAGACATGTCAGGTAAATTGGAAGGAATAGGCGCACGATTACAGAAAAAAAATAATGAAGTGAAAATTATGTCACTTATTTCGGGAGGTCCAGCGTGGAAAGGACAAGAACTGGAAGCTGGTGATGTAATTTTAAAAGTTGCTCAAGAAAAAGACAAAGAAGCTACTAGTATTGGAGGCATGCGTTTAGACAATGCAATAAAACTTATCAAAGGGCCTAAAGGCACTATTGTAAAATTGACTACAAGAAAAGTAGACGGAACAGTAACCGTAATTCAAATTAAAAGAGATATCGTTGAACTCGAGGAAACTTATGCAAAAAGCTCTCTGATCAAAAAAGAAAATAGAACATTCGGAATTATTAACCTCCCAAGATTTTATGTTGACTTTAAAGACTATTCTGAAAGCAGAAACGCCTCTTCTGATGTGAAAAAAGAAATTATTCGCTTGAAAAAACAAGGAATGGAAGGCTTAGTAATAGACCTTAGAAATAACGGTGGAGGATCCCTTCAAACGGTTGTAGATATGACAGGGCTTTTTATTAAAGAAGGACCCGTTGTTCAAGTGAAATCTTCAGGGAAGAAAAAAGATGTGTTAAAAGATACTGACTCAAGTATTGTTTGGGATGGTCCTTTAGTAATATTAGTAAATGAATTATCAGCTTCAGCTTCAGAAATTTTAGCTGCTGCGCTACAGGATTACAAACGAGCAATTATTATTGGTAGCTCACAAACCTTTGGAAAAGGAACTGTTCAAAATGTTATGGACCTGAATAAGTTTATGAGAAATAATACATTTGGTGATGTAGGCGCCCTGAAGTTAACAACTCAAAAGTTTTATAGAATTAATGGAGGATCAACCCAACTAGAAGGCGTAAAAAGCGATGTTGTTGTTGTGGACAGATATAGTTTTATAGATGTGGGTGAAAAAGATCAAGACAATCCATTACCTTGGGATAAAATAAGCGCGGCAAATTACACCGCTTGGGATGGGTTTATCAATTATGAAGAAACCATTCGTAAAAGTAATGCACGTATGAGTAACAATACTCAATTACAGCTAATTGAAAAACAAGCCAAGTGGATTAAAAAACGATCTGATGAAAAAGAAACTTCATTAAATTATACCGATTATTTAGCTGAAAAAGCTAACATAAAGGAGACTGGGGAACAATTTGAAGCATTAAGCAAGTACAAAACAAATTTATCCTTCACCTCGTTACCTTATGAAACTAGTTTAGTAGAAAAAGATTCTATTTTAGGAAGAAAACGAGAGACTTGGCATAAATATTTAGCAAAAGATGTATATATTGAAGAAGCTGTAAATGTATTAGAAGATTTACAAGTCAACAACATCAAGGTTAAACAAAAAGTAGTATTAAAAGACTAATCTTTTATGTCAAAAAAATCAAGCTCATTAAGTAGTTTAGCGCTCCAAAAATTCAAACGAAATTTTTGGGGCGTTTTAAGTTTGGTATACATAATAATTTGTGGAATCATTGCCGTTTTCGCTTATGCATTTGCGCCAGATGATTCACAGAATGCCAATCAAATGCATCTATCCATCCACTCTAAACCACCTGGCTTTACAACACAAATACTTACACTAGCTTCCAAAGATAAACCCAAGCAATCATACATCAATAAACTTTTTTTTGGAACAAAAACGCGAAGTACTGAACTTCCAATTTCAAGTTACAGAATTCATGACAATCAGCTTTATGTTACTCCATATTCTGAAATAGAAGGGTCTCAATTGGAAAAGAAATTCAGCAGAGCTATATTTAACAATCAAGATTGGAGCCAAATCACAAACCAATATATCAGTGCAAAAAAATTCCATTTAGGTACTGATAAATACGGTCGCGACTTATTAAGTAGAATTCTAGTTGGTGCACGTATTTCCTTTTTCATTGGGTTTATCGCTGTATTTATTTCTTTAGTAATAGGTGTTTTCACTGGTGCTTTAGCAGGTTATTACGGTGGTAAAGTTGATGCATTTATTATGTGGGTCATCAATATATCATGGTCTATCCCTACTTTATTATTAGTAATTGCAATTACCTTAGCCTTAGGAAAAGGCTTTTGGCAAGTATTTATTGCTGTTGGACTTACTATGTGGGTAGAAGTAGCGAGAGTCGTTAGAGGGCAAGTATTGGGCGTAAAAAAAATGCAATACGTAACCGCCGCTAGAGCTCTTGGATTTACTGATTTCAGAATTATATTTAAACACATTCTTCCCAATATTCTAGCTCCAGTAATAGTTATTTCCGCAGCAAATTTTGCAGGAGCAATACTAATTGAAAGTGGCTTGAGTTTTCTAGGGATTGGCGCTCAACCCCCTACTCCTAGTTGGGGAGCGATGATTAAAGACCACTATTCATACATTATATTAGGAAAACCATATTTAGCCATAATTCCAGGAATAGCAATTATGAGTTTGGTAATGGCCTTTATGTTAATTGGTAATGCTTTAAGAGATGCTTTGGATGTAAAGAGTTAGCTTTCCCTTCTCTTTTTAAAGTAGAAGAACCCTAATAATATAATAACACCACACCCAAAAGCATAATAGCATTCGGCATATGATTGAGGAATTTCAATAGCATCAGGATTCCCAATTAAAATTAAAGAAGACCAATAATATGGTGAAGCTTCTGACAAAGAACTTTTTTTTATATAATCGAGCTTAGCATTTCGTAGGGCTTCTGATTTATCATTTCTATTCGCTAAATTTTTATAAAATGAAGTCATAATTGCGCCTGTTGACTTATCATCAACGTTCCATAATGAAGAAATCACACTTTTAGCTCCAGTTTGAAAAAAGCCCCGTGATAAACTCATTACTCCTTCACCAATTTCTAACTTACCTATATTAGTTTCGCAAGCACTTAAAACAATTAAGTCGGCATTATTTTTTGTGAGATACAATTCGTCCAAACTAAGTTTTTGATTACGAAAAGCAATCCATGGGGAAATAGAATCATTAGTACTTGAATGTGTGGCTAAATGTATAACATTATGTTTGGGCAACTCTTTTAAAAACTGAGCTTTGGTAGCTTGATCATTTACAAACAAATTACTGGACACATGATCGCTTATCAACTCTACCTCTCTAATGCTATTCGGCAGCTTTGTTAACTTATCATAAGTAAAATTCATAGGTGCAAAAGCTACCACAGAATTAATTTCATCATAAGATTTATAATTGTTTTTCGTAAAAGAATTTGAAAACTCATAGTGCACCTCTGTTTCTTGAATCAAATATGTTTTATTTTGTTTATTAGTTACTAGAGCTTCATATGGTAAAAAACTTAAATACCCATCTGGAATAATAGTAATACTTTGGTTTTTAATTTTCTCTCTAATATTCTTTGTTGGAAATAATTTTAAAAATACGCTATTAGCAATATTAAAATAGTACTCCGCTTCTTCAATAGTCTTAAAAGGTTTTTTCACTAAAGCTAACAACTCATTCACCTCTTTATTTAACACATTTAAATCATCTATTTCAAACGGGATCACTTCCTTTTTTCCTATTAATAACCCATAGCCAATTTCATTATTAATTATATACTCTAGAATGTAAGAGTTCCCTTTGAGTCCCTTTTGAGCCCCTTTCAATGATTGAATTCTTGTACTTTCTTTCAACTGTACCAAGTTTGGATTTAACGCAGCTATACTGTCCTTTATTTTATACAATTCATTTTTTTTCTGTAGAACTACACTTCGTATTTCATTATCACCAACTAAAGATTCTTTTTCCAAAATATAAAGATCATTTTCGAGATTCTTTTTTAACTTAATTAATGATTGAGGTATTTGTTTATTCCCCTCTATTCTTTGAAATAAAACATCCTGAATTAAAAGTAGAGCCTTATTTTTTTCCATAAAGTAGTAAGCGCCTGAAAAATCATTAGCCAAATAACATGCCCGAACTGCCTCACTATAAGTTTTAGCAGCCTCTTTTCGCCAACTTAGTTTTGATGCCGTTTCTACACTATTTATTTGAATCAAATCAGTTATTTCATCAATTAAATAATATAGTTTAATTGCCTCATTCAATTTTTCTATATTACCTGTAGAAGCAATTTCTTTAACCAAAAAATCGCAATATTGAGTTAACACCAAACGTAATTCATTTTTCGATTTGCAGTCATAAACGGATGTTTTAACATCATCTTTTATTAGCTCACTAATTGTTTTATTAACTAAAGTGTTAAGAGTTTTATTAGTATAAGTAGTACAATTTTTTATATCTTTCTTTAAGCCATAACTATAGGCCAAATTTGCGTAAGCATAAAACGTTAATGTTGAATCATTAACTGGTTTCAACTTTAATGTTTGTTTATGATAATATACTGCAGAATCAAGGTTTACTGTATGATATAAGTTCCCTCTTTTCCCCATTATACGAGCTATAGTTAAAGAGTCTTTCCTTTCTCTAGCCAAAGTTAGTGCTTTATCTAAATAATAATTCCCTTTACTTACATCAAAAGTTTCATCAAAATTATAGGAAGCAAAAAGACCCAAATAAATATCCAACTCAGCTACATAAGATATATCGTGAAATTGCGCTAAGGAATCTGATACTTTCAAATGTGCACGCCCTTTTATTATATTAGTTCTACCTCCTAGTTCGCAATATGCTTGAGAAAAGCTATTTTGAATGGACACCAAACTTTCAACATCATTCTTCTTTTTTGCTGCTTCTAATATATATTCAAAGTAAATAATAGCTCTTTGATAATCACCAATTCCCCTACAAGCCCTTGCTATCAAATCATAAGCAAAAGGAATGTACTTACAGGAACTATTTTTTGAGACAATAGCTTGTAGTACATCAATTGAATTTTTATAACTCTTGTTTTTAAAATAAAAGAACCCTAAATAATATCGCTTCCTTTGAATATTACAGCTGTCATTAGGTAGATATTTTTGTGTTAGCTCCAGATCTTTTTCACCAATCTCGCTAGCTTTTTCATGTTTTTTTATTTTATTTAACCAAATACTGTATTTCGTTAAATCACCAATGGAAGATTTTTGATTCCCTTCATATGTCTTTAAAAGAGAGTCTATCAACACTTCTTTTTTAACATCGGTCACCTTTAACGCAATTATGTCAGCTACTTGGTTTTTCTGAGAAAAACATGTAGCTGACATAATAAATAAAACCAAATACTTATACATAAATTGAGATTTAGAATTCTCAAATTTATGAAATTATAAGTTACAGTTCAAGCTCCACTTCAAGCTCCACAACAGGATTATTAATATTTGGATCTAGAGCTACAATATCTGAGACACCACCTGTACAGTCAGGGCAATTAGTTGCGCCCCAATACCAATATTCCTCCGTACTGCTAATCACCTCAACAGCAGTCAAATACCAAGATCTATCTGTGTCAAATGGATTAGTATACTGTTCTCTAATGAAACTTTTCCCAAATTCGGTCATGGATTCATTATTATACTCAATTTTAATTTTAATATAATTCTCTTGTGAAAAATTGTCTTCATTGTGGAAATAAATCCAACTTGTTTTGGATATTTCAGATTGTCGAGCATTCGTTCCAGACGAGGTTTCCATATTAACAGTATTTTCCTCTAATACTGAATCATCTGTTGTACAACTAAAGCACATTGCAATTGCCAAAAGGCATAAAATTTTAATCTTCATAATAAATTGGGTGTTAATGTTTGAACAAAATGTTTAAATTTACCATCAGTTCAGTTTTTTGGTAAATCTTACCCCAAAAATCTATATTATTTTAAAATGATACAATTAAATTCTAATATATATTTGGAAGCCTTACTAAAAGGGGATGAAAAAATTATAGTTAAGATCTATAAAGATATACTCCCTAAAGTAACTTTCTTTATTAAAAACAATAAAGGGACGCAGCAAGATGCTCAAGAAATTTTTCAAAAGGCCTTATACCAATTAACTGCCAGAATTAAAATTCGTAATTTTGAAATAAGCACCTCTTTTGAAGCATATTTATTCACTGCCTGTAAAAATTTATGGCGTAGAGAATTAAATAATCGAAAAAAAGAGGTAAGAAATGATGGGGTTTTTGAACTAGTAAGTGAAGAGCATGATAATAGTAAAGCTGTTTTGGAACAAGAACGATGGGAATTATTTGAAGAAAAAATAACAGAATTGTCTGATAGCTGTAGAGAACTCCTGCAGCTCTATTTTAAAAAAGTAAGCTATAAAATTATTGTTGAAAAATTTGGATACGCCAACGAAAACACAGCTTTTCAACGTGTTTTTAAATGTAAAAAAAGACTAATTGGCTTAGTGAAACTAGACAAAAGATTCCAAGAATTATGTTAGATAACAACAAAAATAGAGATGAATTAATTGAGCAATACCTTGATAATCTTATGTCTCCTGAAACAACTTTGGATTTTGAAAAACTAATAGATAATGATGAGGATTTAGCTAAAGACATTGAATTGTTTAAACAACTAAACGCTCATTTTACTGAAAATTATTCTGAACTTAAAACAGACACAGATACTACTGATTTAGACACATACTTTAGGAGCGAGGAGGCAAAAATCATTAAAAATGCTATAGAAAAATCAGGTGCAATTCATAGCAATAAAAAAACAGTCAAATTACCCATTGCAATTGCTGCTTCAGTAATAGGGCTAATGATTTGTGTTGCGGGATACTTTCAATTTAGCAAAAATAATTTGTATGAAGATTATTATACTGAAAATGACTTGCCTTCATTAGTTGCAAGAAATGTTCCCGATAATTCATCAAGTGATATTGTAATTGCTTATCAAGAAAAGAAATTTTTAGAAGCTAGTAAATTATACCTTGACTACATCAAATCAACTACTAACTTCAATGAAAACCTTTTTATTTATGGCGGTATGACTTATTTAGAGTTAAATGAATTTGATAAAGCAATCGTTGAATTTCACAAAATGACTACTTCAAATTCTATTGACAACTCAAAAGGTTTATGGTTTACTGCTTTGGTGTATTTAAAAAAAGAAGATCATATTTTATTAAAAGAAACATTAAACATCATAGTACAGAAAAAGGCTAATTTTAACTATACAAAAGCCGTGTCACTGCTACAGAAGTTAGACTAAATGAATAGAAAAACAATATATTCTATACTAACAATAATTATTGTCATAGGTTTTTATTTTTTAAACAACAGCATAGACGATAAAATTGCTCAGGATAACTATGAAGAAAAAACAAAGCCTTCTTCGGAAACTAATGTTTTTTACTTACCAACTTCAACAACAGGCTACATTGTACATCACGGTTATTACTCATTATCTTATAATGAACTCCATGAACAAGCAGAATGGGTAGCCTATGAGCTAAAGAAAGACCAACTTTCAAAAAATCATTTCAAAAGACCCTATTTTATTAGAGACAAGAGTATAAAAACCAAATCTGCCGATTGGAGAAACTACAAAAATTCTGGTTACGACAAAGGACATTTATGCCCTGCAGCAGATAGAAAATTTTCCATTAGGGCTCATGATGAAACCTTTTTAACCTCTAATATATCTCCTCAAAAACATAATTTTAATGCAGGAGTTTGGAACCGATTAGAACAAAAAACACGTTATTGGGCAAATAAATACGATGGTGTCTATGTAATTACTGGAGGCGTTTTAGAGGACAGATTAAATTCTATTGGCACAGAAAAAGTAACAGTTCCTAATTACTTTTACAAAGTATTGCTAGATAACCAAAATGGAAATACGAAAATGATTGCTTTTCTAGTCCCTCATAAAGAATCTAATAAACCCCTATATGAGTTTGTTGTATCAGTTGATAAAGTTGAACAGCTTACTGGAATTGATTTTTTCTCACAATTAGAAGATCAAAAAGAAAATAGTCTAGAAGCGAACACGACTTATAAAAATTGGAGTTTCAGGTAACTATGTTACCATTCATTTATTCTATTTGCATCTAACTTAATAAAAATAAATACTAAAATAGTAAACCCCCAGAGCCCAGAGCCTCCGTAACTAAAAAACGGTAATGGAATACCTACAGTTGGGAAAACCCCCATTACCATTGCTATATTGATTAAAAAATGAAAGAATAGTATTGCTGCAACACTATACCCGTACACCCTACTAAATTTTGACTTCTGTAAATCTGCCCTATGCAATACTCTTAATATCAACGCCATAAAAAGAAACACCACAAAGCTACTTCCCAAAAAGCCCCATTCTTCACCAACTGTACTAAATATATAATCGGTATGCTGTTCAGGAACAAAACCACCTTTAGTTTGAGTGCCTTGTAGCCAGCCTTTTCCAGTCCAACCTCCATTCCCAATAGCAATTTCAGATTGCGCTGTATTATACCCTATTCCTTTTGTATCAACTTCTTTTCCTAAAACGATATTAAAACGATCTCGGTGACGTTGCTCAAACACATTCTCAAAAATGTAATTAACAGAATATGATAATCCTACACACAAACCTAAAATAGTAACATACAACAGTTTGCTATGTTTCTTTTTTCTGTTTTTAAAATAGATTAACAATGCTAAAACCGCACAAATAATTGATATTATCATCGGATCTAAAACCAATGTTAATACAAATAACGTAGCGCCCGAAAAACCTAACAATAAATATATAGGAGACAACCCTTCTCTATACAACACAAAGAAAAAAGCTGCATATATCATAGCACTACCCGGGTCGGGTTGCGGAATAATAATTAATGCCGGTAAAAATATAATTGCAAATATTTTAAGTAGATGATTCAATAATTTAATATTGGTTTGTGTGTCACTCATAAATTTAGCCAATGCTAAGGCTGTAGCAAACTTAGCAAACTCACTCGGCTGAATACTAAAACCCCCAAAAGAATACCATGATGTTGCCCCAGAAATGTTTTTACCAAAAACAAACAGTCCAACCAATGACAACAGTGAAATTAAGTAAATCACACTCGAAAATCGTTCGTAAAATTTAGCTTCTATGGAAAGAATTAATATGATTAAGAAAATACTCAAGCCAATAAAAACTTGTTGCCTACCATGAGGTTGCGACATCATACTAAGTGTTGAATCATCAGAATAAGATGCTGAATAAATATTCAACCAACCTATGAACACCAATGCAAAATAGATCAGTATCATTAACCAATCAATACGTACTAATATGTTTCCTTTGTTACGCATTACCTAGGTCTTTTTCTGTTTATTTCAAATGGTTCTCCACTAATGAAACTATCATATACATGTTTCAAACTTCCATTTAACATTCTCTCTTCTAAGTCTTTTCTTGAGATTGTACCTTTTAAATATTTTTCAATCATCAAACTGGCAATTGGAGCAGCCCATCTTCCTCCCCAAAAACCATGCTCTACAAAAACCGCGATAGCTATTTTCGGATTATCCTTAGGTGCAAAAGCCACAAAAATAGAATGATCATCTAGTTGAGTTTTTACACCACCTATTTTAGTATACACTTCTGACGTTCCTGTTTTACCGCAAATCTCAATACCCTTTATTCTAGAACGATAACCGGTTCCTCTAGGTTTTTCATACACATCAAACATTCCTTGAATTACAGGGTCAAAATGTTCAGCACTAATTGTGGTAACATGTTTAGTTGTAAATTTTTCTGCTATAGACTCTCCTTTAATATCCTTTACAATATGTGGTGTATAATAATAACCCCTATTAGCTATCGCAGCTGTCATATTTGCTAATTGAATAGGCGTAGTTTCAACCTCCCCTTGACCTATTGAATTGGATATAATATAAGTGCTACGCAACCTACCTTTCCCGTATGCTCTATTATAATACATACTATCAGGTATTCGACCAGATTTTCCAACCGATAGATCATTATTTAAAAACTTCCCTAAACCAAAACTTTTCGCATGTTCACTCCATTTTTGCACACCAATATTAGCATTAGGATACTTATTCAAAATATTTAAATAGGTTTTACCGAAATACGCATTACATGATTCAAATATTGCTCTATTTAAATTATTACTTGTACCAAAAGGACAATGACAACCAAATGGCCTTCTAGCTCCATAATGTAATCCATGTCTACATGTAACCCTTGTGCTCTCATTAACTACTCCTTCCTCCAAGGCTATTAACGCATTCAATAACTTGAAAGGAGATCCTGGAGGATATTGTCCTTGTAAACTTCTATCAAATAAGGGCTTGGCAACTGAATCTAAATATAACTTATTAAAGTTTTTAGAACGCTGCCTTCCTACTAATAAAGCTGGATTATAACTAGGAGCCGACACCAATGATAGTATTTCTCCCGTTGAAGGTTCTATCGCAATGATCCCTCCACGCTTATTAACCATTAACTGTTCTCCATATTGCTGTAAAACAGCATCAATAGTTATGGCTATATCTTTTCCGTTTTCAGGTAAGGTATCTAAAGTTCCATTTTTATATGAACCTATATCCCTATTAAACTTATCCTTTTGAATATACTCTACCCCCTTTTTTCCTCGCAAGATTTCTTCATAAGATTGTTCAACCCCTGATTTTCCATATAAATCTCCAGATTGGTAATAGGGATCATCCATAATTTTTTTCTGATTCACTTCAGCAATGTAACCAAGTACATTAGCTCCTATAGAAGTCTGATAATCTCTTGCTGATCTTTTTTGAATGTAAAACCCCTTGAATTTTCTAATTTTTTCCTGTAATGATGCATACTCTATTTTAGACATTTGAGCTACAACAGAAGATGGCAACCTAGGAGAATATCGTCTAGCTTTTTTTAATTGTTTAATTAATTTTTCTTTATCAATAGCCAATAAATCACATAATTGCATTGTATCAAACGGTTTTACCTTACGTGGTATCACCATTAAATCATATGAAGGTTGATTTGCTACTAATAATTGTTGATTTCTATCATATATATGTCCACGCTCCGGATACAACCGTTCACGTTTATACGCATTACTTTCTGATTGATCTTTAAAGCTATCCTCTACTATTTGCAAGTAAAATAATCGCCCAACAAACAACAAGCCCGTAATGACAACTAGAATATAAAGTAACGCATTCCTCATTCTTTCCTTTTACTAAATAATGTAACTAATACTAAACTTAACAATACAGTATATATACTACTAAACAATGTGTTCTTTAGACTATACAATATAAAAGATAAGTTAAATGTTTCTAACAAAAACAACACCAAGTGATGTATTACAATTAAAATTGAGAAATAAGCAACTTTAGCAGCGATAGATACTTTAGATAATTTTATAGTCTGAAACTCATAACTTCTCCCAAAAGAAAATTTTAATGCTTGAGGACGTATGTAAGCAATTATAGTACACGCAGCAGCATGAACCCCACCTGAGCTAAAGAAAAAATCCAAACTTAACCCTAACAAAAAGCTACTTAATAAAAAAATAGCTCTATCAGATTTTATTGGAAATATTATAATAAACAACACGTATACATAAGGTACATAAGCTCCAATACGCATATTACTAAACACCAATACTTGTAATAAAACAAGTAGTATAAAAAAGAGTATTCGTAAAACAACTTCCTTATTCATTCGGATCAGGATTTAAGAGTTGATTTACTTCTTTTAGGGCTTTATTTTTTACAACATATACATACCCAATATTTGACATGTTATTAAACAACTTCACATCAACATTAAAATAGTTTTGCGTTTGGTCTAATTCTGCTTTAACAACTTTACCAACGTTAATCCCTTGTGGGAAAATAGAATAGTTACCCGTAACAATCGTATCATTTACTTTAATTGGTGCTACTTTAGTTATATCTTCTAATTGCACTTTAAATGGCGATTCTCCATCCCAAATTAAAGAACCAATATCGTTTGTTTTTTTCAACTGAACATTAATTTGTGACTGCACGTGTAATACGGACAAGACGGTAGAAAAATTCTCTCCAACACTTTCAATTACGCCAACTATTCCGTTAGTTGTAATTACTCCCATATCAGTAGTAACTCCGTGCTTAGCTCCTTTATTAATAACAAGGATATTATTTTTTTTATGAAAACTGTTTTGTATTAATTTTGCAGGAATAAACTCATAAGGCACATCTTTTAAATCAGAAGCTGTACTATGAAAACTATAATTACTTAATTCCTTTCGCAACCTAGCATTCTCTTTTAACAACCGATCATTATAAGTGTCAAGATTGATAAACTCATTAACATGGTTTACAGACTCATATAATCCACCAGTTAGATCATTTGCAGCAGAAATAAATTTGCTTTTATGATATCTATGCGATTGAATTGTAAGCGCTAGAGAAATACTCAACAGTAAGATGAAAAACAAGAAGTTTTTTTTCTTTAATAAATACGAAATTACCTGCTGCATTAGTCACGCTATTTAATCAAAATACTTCTGTACTTAGCAAGATCTTTTAAAGTAATACCTGTTCCTCTAACTACTGCTCGTAATGGATCTTCAGCAATATATACTGGCAAATCTGTTTTTTTAGACAATCTTTTATCCAACCCTCTTAACATTGATCCTCCTCCAGCTAAATAAATACCCGTATTGTAAATATCGGCAGCTAATTCTGGTGGTGTTTGCGATAATGTTTCCATTACAGCATCTTCAATTCTTAAGATTGATTTATCAAGTGCTTTTGCAATTTCTCGGAATGAAATCTGAACTTGTTTTGGTTTACCTGTTAGTAAATCTCTACCTTGAACAGACATATCTTCTGGTGGTGTTTCTAAATCTTCTGTAGCCGCACCAATTTGAATTTTTATTTTTTCTGCTGTTCTATCCCCTACATACAAATTGTGTTGCGTACGCATGAAATAAACAATATCATTGGTAAATACATCTCCAGCAACTTTAACTGATTTATCACATACAATTCCTCCTAAAGCAATTACAGCTATTTCAGTAGTACCTCCTCCGATATCAACAATCATATTTCCTTTTGGCTGCATAATATCCACTCCAATACCTACAGCTGCTGCCATTGGCTCATGTATTAAATATACTTCTTTACCATTAACTCTTTCTGCTGATTCTTTTACTGCACGCATTTCAACTTCAGTAATCCCTGAAGGGATGCATATCACCAAACGCAATGAAGGTGGGAATAATTTTTTCTTTAATGCAGGAATGTTTTTAATAAACATCGTTAGCATCTTTTCCGAAGCATCAAAATCAGCAATTACTCCATCTTTTAACGGACGGATTGTTTTGATGTTCTCATGTGTTTTACCCTGCATCATGTTAGCCTCTTGACCAACAGCTATTATATTTCCAGATATTCGATCCCTTGCAACAATAGAAGGTGCATCAACTACAACTTTTCCATTATGTATAATTAAGGTGTTTGCAGTACCTAAATCTATTGCTATTTCTTCAGTTAGGAAATCAAAAAATCCCATAGGCATGTAATGTTTTTAAAAGGGTAAAACGTGTTTGTATTGGTAATCTACCAAAGGTACTAAATTTAAGGAAAAAATAACATTAAAAAAGAAAACTCCGTAAAAATATTTTTTACGGAGTTTTTATATGAAATATCAGGTATTTCCTAGTGCTTAAAATGTCTTGTTCCTGTAAAAACCATAGCAACATTATTTTCGTTACAATAGTCAATACTCAACTGATCTTTTATTGATCCTCCTGGTTGAATAACAGCTTTTATTCCCGCATTATCAGCAATCTCTACACAATCAGGGAAAGGAAAAAATGCATCACTTGCCATTACTGCTCCATCTAGATTAAATTCAAATTTAGTTGCTTTTTCAATTGCTTGATTTAAGGCATCCACTCTAGACGTTTGCCCTGTCCCACTAGCACACAGCTGCTTGTTTTTTACCAAAACAATTGTATTCGACTTAGTGTGCTTACAAATTTTAGATGCAAAGATTAAATCTTCTTTCTGAGCATCAGTAGTTTTTGTAGTTGTTTTATCTTCTAAACCTTGAATAGAATCAGTTACATTGTTTCTATCCTGAACTAAAACACCATTTAAACAAGCTCTTACATTTGTCGCTGGCATTTCAATATTTTTTTGAACTAATAATATTCTGTTTTTCTTTCCTTTAAGAATTTCTTCTGCATCTGCATCAAATGAAGGCGCAATAACTACTTCACAAAAAAGTTTATGAATTTCGTTTGCAGTAGCAGCATCTATATTAGTATTCGAAATTAGCACTCCGCCAAAAGCAGAAGTAGGATCACCTGCTAATGCATCAACATAAGCTTCACGAATTGTTTTTCTTTGAGCAAACCCGCAAGCATTATTGTGTTTCAATACAGCAAATGTTGGCGCCTCTCCTTTAAACTCATCCATTAAATTTACAGCAGCATCAACATCCAACAAGTTGTTATAACTTAATTCTTTACCATGTAACTTATCAAACATCGCATCAAAGTTTCCAAAGAAGAATCCTTTTTGATGAGGGTTTTCTCCGTAACGTAATGTTTTACCATTATTTTCACTGATTTTTAATACTGTTTCTTCACCTTCTTTATTAAAGTAATTGAAGATAGCCGTATCATAGTGAGAAGAAATATTAAAAGCTTTTCCTGCAAACTTCTTTCTTTCAGCTATTGTAGTTGCTCCGTTGTTAGTTGTAATCGTAGTTAAAAACTCATTATATTGCTCCATAGAAGAAACAATTACAGTGTCTTTAAAGTTCTTGGCAGCTGCTCTAATTAAAGAAATACCACCAATATCAATTTTTTCAATAATATCTTGTTCAGGCGCACCTGAAGCCACTGTTTTTTCAAATGGATATAAATCAACAATTACCAAATCCAATTGAGGGATATTATATTCTTCCATTTCAGCAATATCACCTTGATGATCTTGACGGTTTAAAATTCCACCAAAAACTTTTGGGTGCAACGTTTTAACTCTACCTCCTAAAATAGACGGATATGATGTTGTTTCCTCTACAGGAACTACATTTATCCCTAACTCATTAATGAACTTTTCTGTTCCTCCAGTTGAATAAATAGTTACTCCTAATTCGTCTAATTTTTTAACGATCGGCGCTAAACCATCTTTATGAAAAACTGAAATTAATGCTGATTTAATTGCTTTTGTAGCCATTTTGTTGTGTTGTTGTTATTTTTGAAAGATGCAAAAGTAATTTTAATAGACGAAAAGACAATGCAATACAAGAATTATTTTAATAATAATTGTTCAATTTCAATCCCTTTTAACAATACCGCAACTTCCTCATTTACAAAAGCTAAGAAATCTTCATCAGCTTTTGTAAATGGATCTATTGTTTTAGAATCGATATCAATTTGCCCAATATTCACACCGTCTATAAATAATGGAATTACAATTTCTGCTTTTACAGTAATGCTACATGCAATATAATTATCCTGAGCGTTTACATCTGCAACCACAAAATTAGAATTACTTTCTGCCACTTGCCCACAGATACCTTTCCCAAAAGGAATGATCAAATGGTCCGTAGGCTCACCAACATAAGCACTTAAATGCAATGTTCTGGCTTTATGGTTTGCAAAATAAAACCCCACCCAATCATAAGCTTCTAAATTATCTTGCAATAATTGACACACTCCTTTTAACCTATCAAAAACTGGTAGTGTAATATCTTTAGCTACAATAGAAATAAGTGGCTTTAAGTCTTCGAATGTCATTTTCTTTTTATTTTATTTAGCAAAAGTATCTAATTCTTAAAGAATTAAAATCAAAAAAGTTGTTAATTTGTGTCTTACATGAATTCATTTATTACAAAAAACAAACCAGTTATAAAGTTCCTAGCCATATTTTTAACTAGCTATGTCCTTTTCTCAGCCCTATACCATGTTTTCTTAAACTCAACTAGCTCGCCTGATAGTGCCACAAAACTAGTTTCTGATCAAACTATACAACTATTACACCTAATAGGATACCAAACCAATTCTGTTACAGATCCTACTAGTGGTTTTATTAACTTATTTGTTAAAGGGAATAATATCGCTGGTATCTCAGAAGGATGCAATGCTATTAGTATTATGATTCTATTCCTAGCATTTGTATTTAGTTTTACAAAAAAATTAAAACCAACACTATTATTTAGCTTACTTGGAGTGCTATTTATTCACTTTATGAATATTATACGAATAGTAATACTAGTAATTTGTATTTATCATTATCCTGAATACTCTGATCCATTGCATAACTATGTTTTTCCAGCTATGATTTATGGGGTGGTTTTTTTGTTATGGATGTACTGGATTAATTCATTCAAAAAAAATAAAACCTGATGAATTTAAAAATTTTAAAAATATTTCTGATAGGATTACTATTTTTTTTACTTGGACTGATTAGAGTTTTTGAAAATGAACTTTTTTACGACCCTTTTATCAAGTTTTATAAGCAAATTCATTTGTCAAAAAGTAGCCCAGATTTTGAATTTTTAAAAATATCCCTGCATACCTTTTTGCGATATTTATTAAACACGATATTATCAATAGGAATATTATATACTGCTTTTAGAAAAAAAGAGATAACACGATTTTCAATAGCTTTTTACAGCATAGCATTTATTGTATTAATCAGCATATACACTTTAATAATCATGAACCTAAACCAAGGATTACATCAAATTTTTTTTTATATAAGACGTTTTTTAATACAACCAATATTTATTTTATTATTACTTCCAGCTTTTTACTACCAACATATTATAAAGCATAAAGAATGAATATATCCCTAATTTCGTTTTAACGTAAAACAAAAAAAACCTATGCAAAGCATAGGTTTTTTTGTTTTACAAATGTAATTTTATTACATCCCTAATTCTTTTTTAACATCTGCCAATAAGTTTGGACCGTCTGCTAAAATTAATCCAGAACCTGTAGTTGAATCAACAACATATTGAAATCCTTTTTCTCTGGCTACTTTTTGAATAGCTAAACGAGCTTTTTCCATAATAGGTTTGATCAAACCTTCTTGACGTTTACCCATTTCTTGTTGTGCATTTTGCTCATACTTTAACACATTGTCACGCATACCTTGTACTTCTTGAGCCCTCTGACCGTTTACTTCGTCTGTTTTACTAGATGCTTCAGCTTGATATTGCTTCATCTTGTTTTGAAGTTCTGTAGCCATAGTTTGAATGTCAGCTTGATAAGTTTTAGTTAACTTTTCTAATTGACTTTGAGCCGCTTTCATATCTGGCATTGCTGCAATTAATTCCTGAGTATCAATATGTGCAATTTTACTTTGAGCTGAAGTTAAACTTGTTGCTCCTAAAAATAACATTGATGCAACCAATAACGTTTTAATTTTTTTCATTCTATTGTATATTAAGTGTTAATTTATTTATTTTCTTCATTATTTTCTTCAACTGGCACTACTGGAGGACCACTGGTATTATTTTTCTTTGCTTGTTTTTTTGCTTCTTTATCCGCAAGCATCTTTTTACGTTTTTCCTCAAAAGCTTTTCTCCTAGCTTCCTTAAGCTCTTTATTTTTTTGCTTTTTTGCTTCAATATCACGTAATCTCTTAGCCTTATTTTCAGCTTGAGCTTTCTTACGTTCATCTACAGCTTCATTAATTACCGGGATTACATCTTCCTGCTCAGCTGCTTTTTTTGATTTCCTATCTTTAGCTTGCGTACGCTTAGCCGCCCTTGTTATTGTTCTTACAATATAATCACTTAAATCATATCGCTTATTGGAATACATCATTACAACATCGGCAGACTTGTCAAAAATAAAATCGTATTTTTTTGATTTTGCAAATTCCCGAACCGCTGTTAGTACTTGATCCTGAACTGGCTCAATTAATGTTTTCTTTTGAATAATTAAATCACCATTAGGACCAAAACGTTTTTGTTGGTAGTCAAGAATTTCAGCTTCTTCAATTTTAATTTCTTCTTCCTTTTCCTCAATAAGCTCTTTTGTTAACAAAACACGTTCGTTTCTTAAATCAAGTTTCTTCTTTTCAATACCACGAAGTTTTAAGTCGATTTCTGATTTCCACTTTTGAACTTTTTTATCCAACTGACTTAATGCCTCAGTATACTCAGGAATATTTTCAAGGATGTATTCTGTATCTATGTATCCTATTCTAATATTACTTCTCTGAGCATTAACACTAAATATAATTAGTATTAAAAAAACGATTAAAAGAACTCTTGTTTTCATAACTTATTGTGTTTATTGAAAATATCGTGCCAAAATTAAAATTCTCTACCTAAAATAAAATGCGTTTCCCATCCATTCTTCTCAGCCTGTCCAGGCAGGTTATCAAATCCGTATCCGAAATCTATCCCTAACAAACCAAATGCAGGCATAAATATACGAATTCCACCTCCAGCAGCACGATACATATTAAAAGGATCATAATCTGAATACTCATCAAATGAATTTCCAGCTTCTGCAAAAACCAACGCATATATACTCGCCGCTTGTGACTTCATAGCAATTGGATGCCTTAGCTCTAATGAAAATCTATTAAAAATAATACCTCCATCATTATTTGAAAGACTTCCATTATCAGGATAACCTCTCATACGAACAGTTTCCACATTTTGAATTCCTGAACTTCCTAAACCACTCCCTCCAAGTGAAAATCGCTCAAAAGGAACTACTCCTCTATCATTATTATACGCTCCTAAGAATCCAAAATTAACATTTGTCCTTAATACCAAACGTTTATATAAACTAGTATACCAATCTCCTTCAAACTTAACTTTATAAAATTCCAGCCATTTATAACGCTCTTGATCTACTTTACTTAAATCAGCTGCCGCATCATTAAAATCAGTTACTACATTATTATTTTCATCTACATAATTACCATGACTATTCTTCAACTTATTTTCCTCTAAGTTTTCCAAGTTTTTATAATCTACCCCATTTACAAGTGAATACGGAAAGGTAAATTTACCTGTTAAAGAAAATTTAGACCCTCGTTCAGGATAAATAGGATTTATCCCTTTACTATCTCTCGACAACCCTATTGTATAAGCCAAACTATTTGAGTATCCATCTTTAATATTAATAAAAAGACTTGATTGATAGTTTTTTAAGTTATAATGCTGTAATGAAACTGACTGACTTAAGGTAAAATAATCATCTGGCACCTTTAATCTCTTTGCTAAACCAACAGAGATTCCTAACAGTCCGAATTCTTGGTCTTTATTTACCCTACGAGTAAAAGAGTCATATCTAAAATAACGAGAATATGATAAGGACAATGAAAATTGCTGTGGCTTTTTCCCTCCCAACCATGGCTCCATGAATGAAACACTATACGTTTGATAAGTTTGACTTGCCTGAGCTCTTAATGACATTTTTTGACCATCACCCATTGGCAAAGGATGATATGCATCCTTATTAAATATGTTTTTGATAGAAAAGTTATTAAACGACAATCCTAGTGTACCAATAAAACCACCTCCACCAAAACCTCCTTGAAGTTCTATTTGGCTGGATCCTTTTTCAACTACCTCATATTCAACATCTACAGTCCCTTCATTAGGGTTTGGGTTTTTAATATGTGGTGTTAACTGCTCAGCATCAAAGAACCCCATTTGTCCTAATTCACGTAAACTTCTAATAATTTTTTGTTTACTATATATCTGTCCAGGCTTAGTCCTTAACTCACGGTAAACAACATGATCATTTGTTTTATCATTTCCGGTAACAGTAATGTTTTTAAAACGAGTTAATTTCCCCTCTGAAATTCTAATTTCAAAATCAATTGTATCATTCCTAACACCAACCTCGACTGGGACAACGTTTGAAAACATATACCCATTGTTTTGATACAAGTTCGATATATCATCCGCATCTGGATCAGAAGCATCTGCTATTTGTTTTTCTAACAAAACTCCGTTATAAACATCACCTTTAAACAACCCTAGTTTGTGTTTAAGGTATTTATCCGTATAAACAGTATTTCCAGTAAACTCAACATCCCCTATATAATACTTCTTCCCCTCTTTAATGTCTATTTTTAAAGAAACTGTTTTATTTTCATTAAATGTAGGGTCATTTCCTTTTACCTTAATATCCCTATATCCGTTTTCCTTGTAAGATTCAACTATTTTCTGAAGATCTTCTTCGTATTTTTCCTTGACAAATTTCGATCGTTTAAAAGCCCTTAATGGGTTTTTAAGACCTCTTTCTTTAGTGTTTTTCATCATTTTACGAAGCTTACCCCCCGTATAACTCTCATTCCCAGAAAATTCAATTTTAGAGACCTTTACTTTTTTCCCCTTATCAATATTAACTACTAAATTAATTTTTTCTTTCCCTGTAGAATCTTTTACTGAAACAGGATTTAAATATACTTTACTAGCTATATAACCCTCCTTAGCATATTTATTTTTTAAGTGATTTTTGGTAGTTGTCAAAAGGTTTTCAGTAACCTTCACTCCTTTAGTAAGATTATTCTCTTTAATAATTTCATCACGTTTTGACTTCTTTACACCCGTGACTTTAACCTCATCTAAACTTGGCAATTCTTTTACTTCAATATTTAAATAAACTGATTCTCCATCTACTTTAGTTACATAAATATTTACATCACTAAATAAGTTCGACCCCCATAGTTTCTTTATCGCATTACTGGTTTTCTCTCCAGGAACTACAATCCCCTGACCCTTTCTTAATCCAGAAAACGTAATTATGGTTTGCTTATTAAAACTTGTATTTCCTGAAACTGAAATTTCTTCAATTAAATATCTTGTCCCAGACACATAATTACCTTCTTGTGCATTTAATTTAGTACTAAAAACTAAAAGAATAAATACTATGCTAAAGTATATTTCCCTACTTAAGTTGTTCACTTGTTTTTCCAAATCGTCGTTCTCTATTTTGATAATTTATTATTGCCTTATACAGGTCTTCCCTTTTAAAATCTGGCCAAAGTACATCCGTAAAATACAATTCAGCATATGCAATTTGCCATAATAAAAAGTTACTGATACGTTGTTCTCCACTAGTCCTAATAAGCAAATCTACCTCTGGTAAATTTCGCGTGTAAAGATGCTCATTAATAATTGAATCATCAATATTTTCTAAAGAAATTATGTTATTTTTAACTTTCTTAGCTATTTCCTTAACCGTTTCTACTATTTCACTCCTTGAGCCATAACTTAGTGCTAGTGTTAATACTAGCTTGTCATTATTTTTTGTCTTTTCTATTACCTCAGACAGCTCTTTATTTGCTTTTGCAGGTAACTCTTCTAAATTACCAATCGCACAAAGCTTAATATTATTTTCGTTAAGTAATTTGAATTCTTTCTTTAATGACGAAACCAATAAATTCATCAGCTTGTCTACTTCTACTTTTGGTCTATTCCAATTCTCAGTAGAAAAAGCATACAATGTTAAGTGTGTCACTCCTGACTTTCCTGCCGCCTCAATAGTTTCACGTACAGCCTTTGCTCCTTTTTCATGACCAAAGACACGCAACAAACCTCTTTTTTTTGCCCAACGCCCATTACCATCCATAATAATAGCAATATGTTTTGGCACTTTATTTTTATCGATTTGTTCTAAAAGACTCATACTTTAATTCGTGTTACAAAAACAAGGGTTTTTACCAAAGGTATATGTTAGTGTTATCCCTGTAAACACATACCAATCGTTACTATTAACATTTCCAAACTTCAAGGATTCATACTCTTCCTTATCACGCACAGGATTACTACCATCAAGATCATCAGTAAAAGTATAACGAGCGCTTATTTCAAAAGCAAGGATAAATTGTTTTGTTATTGCAGACTTAATACCAACTGTCATCGGAATAGCTAAAGTATTGTGGCTATTATATTCTTCTATCTTATTATTTGAATTTAACGCTAAAGCATTATAATTAAGATAAGTCAAGCCTGTAAACAAATATGGTGTTGTTTTTATAGCATAACTATGCTGATCGTGCAAATCAAAATCCCAGAAAGTAAACTCCATTCCTGCAGTGATTTCTTTGATTTCATTTTTAAAAGAATAGTCTCTTTGCTTACGTCTTGGATCTATAGACTCTTCATCAGCCCCATTAATACTAGCGTAAATAGCCGATAATCGATACGAATGCCTTGGACTTCTATTCCATTTGTAAATACCACCTATAGCAATATCGTTAGGCTTAATATATTTTCCCGAGCCTACATCTGCTATTGCATTTGCCCCCCCTACAAACAACCCAAATTCATGAATTTGCCCAAAAGAGTAATAACAAGATAGTAGTAATAAAATAGTTAAACGATACATAGTGTTCTCAAAAGTTTGCAAATATATAAAATTGACTTAGTTATAACAATTAAACATGGTCACTATAAAACATCATTTATAAACATTTATTGTATTAATTTCTATTATCCTCTCCCCAAAGTAATTTATTACG
>Ga0209291_1000146_pt1 | contig 68881 bp, 61 predicted proteins | sample GOMGulsemesocosm_FD_184633 | JGI IMG/M metagenome (GOLD analysis project Ga0209291, IMG submission 184633) | Methane-oxidizing microbial communities from mesocosms in the Gulf of Mexico - GOM9B Gulf of Mexico (SPAdes) (version 2) | ecosystem: Environmental > Aquatic > Marine > Cold seeps... | reverse complement strand
ATAGTACTTCAAATTTTTATTTCGCCCTTATTACATCACAAATAGCACGTTTTTTCAACATAAAATACCTTCCCATTTTACATGGTGGTAATTTGCCTTCTCGGTTAGATACTTCAAAACGAGCGTCGGATTTAATTTTTAACAATTCATACAAAAACATATCTCCGTCTGGTTATTTGAAGTATGAATTTGAAAAAAGAGGATATCAAACTACTTTGATTCCGAATATAATTCCAATTGAAGAATACAACTTTAAAGAAAGAACAAAAATTCAACCAAACTTATTGTTCGTAAGAGCTTTTGCTGAAATTTATAATCCGAAAATGGCTATTCAGGTATTGTTTGAAATACAAAAACATTACCCTGAAGCTAAATTATGTATGATTGGGCCAGATAGAGATGGTTGTTTAAAAGATGTTAAAACACTAGTTAAAGATTTGAAATTAGAAGATTCTGTTGAGTTTACTGGGGTTTTAACAAAAAAGGAATGGCATAAAAAATCGGAAAACTATGATGTTTTTATCAATACTACAAATATTGATAATACTCCTATAAGTGTTATTGAGGCAATGGCATTAGGACTCCCAATTGTAAGTACTGATGTAGGTGGACTACCGTATTTAATTTCAAATAATACTGATGGTCTTTTAGTCCCCAAGGAGAGTCCAAATAAAATGGTTAGTGTAATTTTGAAATTGATTGAAGAAAACAACCAAGTTCTAGCTCTAAATGCTCGTAAAAAAGCCATTAGTTTTGGTTGGAATGTTGTAAAAACTAAATGGTTTGATATATTGGAATAATGTTTTATAAATTTATTTACTTATTAGGAAGAAATCTAAGAAACCCTTCCATAAAAAAGCAACTACTTTTTTTAAAAGATTCTGATAAATGGTCTTTAGAAAAACTAGAAGAATATCAGTTACAAAAACTACAGGAATTAGTTTCTTTTTCATACTCACATTCATCGTATTACAAAAATAAGCTTGACGCAATTAACTTAAACCCTTCGGATATAAAGGAACTAAAAGACCTTAACAAATTACCTATTCTAACAAAATCAGACGTACTAGAACACACAAATAGCATTCATACCAATTATCCTTTTAAAAAGAAATTTAAAGCCATTACCTCTGGGAGTACTGGTAATTCTTTAACTTTTCACAGAGAAGAATATGCTGACTCCTTTAACAGGGCCTCTATTAGTAGAGGGTACTCATGGTACAATATAAATCCTTGGGATAAGAATGGATATTTTTGGGGATTCAATTTTTCAAGTCTAAAAAAAATTAAAACAATACTATTAGATAAATTACAGCATCGTTTTCGCATTTTCGGATACCAAGACAAAGAATTTACTCGTTTTGTAAAAAAATTACAGAATGCTAAATACATTCATGGTTATTCCTCGATGATATACCAAACCGCTAAATTAATCAATCAGAAAAAGCTACCTAAACCTATCAATTTAAAAATGGTAAAAGGGACATCTGAAAAAATTTTTGATAAGTATCATGAAGAAACAAAAAAAGCATTTGGACTAAAAATAGTGAGTGAATACGGAGCAACAGAATCAGGTATTATCGCTTTTGAATGCCCTGAAGGAAACATGCACATAAATATGGAAGGGGTCCTTGTTGAAGAAATTAATAATGAAATTCTAGTTACTAATCTTCAAATGAAATCATTCCCAATTATCCGCTATCAATTAGGAGATTATATAAAACTAGCCTCTAAAAATAAACACTGTTCTTGCGGAAGAAATCACCTTATTATCGAAGACGTTACCGGTAGAATTGGAAATAATGTTTACGGAAAAGAAAATGTATACCCTAGCTTATATTTTTACTATATCTTTAAAAATTTAGACAAAAACAATCAAATACAGCTTAATTATCAGGTGATACAAGAAAAGAAAGGAGAATTAATCTTTAACATTGATAGGGCTATTTTAACCAAAGAAGAAGAGTTATTACGTTCAGAAATTAATAAATACTTTGGTTTGGATATTGATTTTAGTATTATAGACAATACAGTAATTAAATCAGAAGGGAAAAAATTAAAAAGTTTTATATCAGCAATACATGAATGATTTAGTATCCATAATAACACCGAGTTACAATTCAGCTCAATTTATAGAAGCAACTATAAAAAGTGTACAGAAACAGACTCACTCAAATTGGGAGATGTTAATTACCGATGATGGATCTTCAGATAATTCGGCAGAAATCATCTCTAAAATAACTCAAAAAGATGATAGAATAAAACTCTTTAAAATTAACAATTCTGGACCTGGAATTGCTAGAAATAATTCCATAAAAAATGCAAAAGGGAATTATTTAGCATTTTTAGACAGTGATGATCTATGGTTTCCTGAGTTTTTGTCTATATCCTTATCAAAAATAAATAACTCTGAAGGATTTGTATTTTCATCATACAAACGTTGTGATGAAAACACATTAAAAGAGGTTTTTCAAGACTTTATTGTACCTCATAAGGTAAACTATACTGATATATTAAAAACTAACTCTATTAGCTGCTTAACTGCCTTTATTGACATTGATAAGTTAGGAAAAGAGTTAATGCCAGAAATAATGTATCGGCAGGATATGGGCTTATGGCTTAAGTACCTAAAAAAAATAGAGTTTGCAATAGGAATACAACAGCCACTTGCTATTTATCGAATTCGAAAAAAATCACACTCAAGAAACAAAAAGAAATTATTAAAACCTCAATGGTATTTTTACAGAAAAGTAGAAAATATTTCATTCCTAAAATCAATTTATTATATGGTAATGTGGGCAATTAACGGGGTGAAAAAATATTAAAACGAGCCCCTAACCTTGTTTAATATGCCTTTTCATCTCCTTTACAAAGTTTTAATAAGGTCATGAAAATGATTTTAACATCTAATAATACCGACCAATTTTTGATATAAAATAAATCTAATTTTACACGACCAATAATATCTGCATCTTTTTCAATTGCACCTCTAAACCCTCTAATTTGCGCTAAACCAGTAATCCCTGGAATAATGCGGTGCCTAGCCATTAATTGTACATTATCAACCTGACCAGAATAGGCTTTATTATACGCTAGCATATGTGGTCTAGGCCCTACAACGGACATCTCACCCCTTAATACATTAATAAATTGCGGAAGCTCATCAATACTCGTTTTACGTAAAAAACTACCCAATTTTGTAACACGACTATCATTCATACTAACATGATTATCATTAGGAATACCCGTTTTTAATGTTCGAAACTTATAACATTTAAACTTTTTATAATCTAACCCATTTCGTTCTTGTATGTAAAACAATGATTCTTTGGATTCTATTTTAGTTAAAATATAAAGTAATGGGATTAACCAAGATAACACACCTAAAATAACAAATAAAGAAAATACAATATCAAAAGCTCTTTTTATTAATCGGTACGAATTTTTATTCAACGCCAACTCATTCATTGTTAATACTGGGAAATAATCATAATAATCAACTTCAAACCCCGATGATAACATTTGATTAGAGTCTGGGATAAACTTTAATGTTTTGAAATTGGTATTGGAATAGGTAATCAATCTTTTAATTTCTGCTTCAGTAAACTCACTTATAGAGCAGTAAATATCATCTATATCTTTTTCTTTTATATACTGAAAGAAATCGTCAAATTCACCAAGCTTTTCTGTACTATTAGTATTGGTAAAATACCCCAAATAGTTATACCCATAAATAGGTTTTTTAAGAAAGAAATTTTCTAGTGTTTTAGTGGCTTTATTATTTCCCAAAATAACCGTTTTACGCCTATTCCCCCCTTTTAATCGGTACCTCTTCAATGCCCAATACATTAAAAATTTAACCAATAATAAACCTGAAAACAGTAGGGTTAAAAAACAAATTACTTTGGTAATACTCAATATGGTTTGACTAAATCCGAAATATGAAAAATAGACCAAAGAGTACAACGCGTATTGCCTTATTGCTATACTTACTATTTTTATTGGACTCGTAAAACGATACACATTGTAGTAACTCGTAAAAAATGAAGTTATTATCCAGCCTAAAATCAAAAAAGGAGCAAAATAAAATGACGTAGCTCTTCCTGGGTGTAAAAATGCTACAAACAATATTAAAATAGAGATATCAGCGATATATAATATCGGCCGTATTAATCCTGAATATCTCCCCTTTTTAAATATCATCAGTATTATAAATTACCAATGCGATACTAGATATCGCATTGGTTATTAGTTAGCAGTAAAAACGAAGTAACTTTTATTTTAGTATGTGCTTCTTAAAATCTTTATGGTCTTTTTGAAATAACTCTTCTTCAGATAAGCTTTTAAAATAATCTAATGTTAATTTCATTCCTTCAGAACGATCTACTTTTGGCTCCCAATTCAACAATTTCTTTGCTAAAGAAATATCTGGTTGTCGTTGTAAAGGATCATTTTGTGGTAAATCTCTGTATGTTACCTTTTGTTCAGTACCTGTTAAACGAATGATTTCATCCGCAAAATCTTTTATAGTAATTTCATGAGGGTTACCAATGTTTACTGGTAAGTTATAATCACTTAACAGCAACTTATAAATTCCTTCAACTTGATCAGAAACATAACAGAACGATCTTGTTTGCATTCCATCTCCAAATATGGTTAAATCCTCTCCTCGTAATGCTTGACCTATAAATGCTGGTATAACTCTCCCGTCATTTAGACGCATTCTTGGACCATAGGTATTAAATATTCTTACTATTCTAGTTTCTAAGCCATGAAACCTGTGGTATGCCATTGTAATTGACTCTTGGAATCGTTTTGCTTCATCATAAACACCTCTTGGGCCAATGGTGTTAACATTACCAAAATAATCTTCTGTTTGGGGATGCACTAAAGGATCACCATAAATTTCAGAAGTAGACGCTATTAACATCCTAGCATTCTTTTCTTTTGCTAAACCTAATAAATTGTGTGTTCCTAATGAACCCACTTTTAAAGTTTGGATAGGTATTTTTAAATAATCAATCGGACTTGCTGGTGAGGCAAAATGAAGGATATAATCTAATTCCCCAGGGACATGAATAAACTTTGTAATATCATGATGACAAAATTCAAAATTTTCTAATTTAAAAAGATGTTCAATGTTTTTTAAATCTCCTGTAATTAAGTTGTCCATTGCAATTACATGATATCCTTCTTTTATAAATTTATCACATAAATGAGAACCTAAAAATCCTGCTGCTCCTGTTATTAAAATTCTTTTCTGCATTAGTTTGCTTGTTTTCTTCCTATTGACACATATTTAATTCCTTCCTTTTCCATATCATTTACATCATACAGATTTCTTCCGTCGAAAATAACGGCATTGTTCAGCAGTTCTTTTACTTTATTAAAATCAGGGGTCCTGAAGATACTCCATTCTGTACTTATTATTAATGCATCAGCATTCTCTAAAACATTGTACATACTGTCTGAAAAAGAAATTTCACTGTTGTACTTTCGCTTTACATTAGGCATTGCCTCAGGGTCAAAAGCAACAACATTAGCTCCTTTACTCAACAACTCATCAATCATATATAAAGCAGGAGCTTCTCTTATATCATCCGTTTCTGGTTTAAAAGCTAATCCCCATATCGCTATGGTTTTTCCTGCTAAATCATTATTAAAATAAGAGGACACTTTAGGTAATAAGATTGTTTTTTGAATATTATTTACCTCAATAACCGCATCTAATATTTCAAAATCATAACCGTTATCTCTTCCTGATTTTTGTAGTGCCTTAACATCCTTTGGGAAACAAGAGCCTCCATAACCAATTCCTGGAAATAAGAATCGTTTTCCGATTCTGGAATCAGTTCCCATCCCTATTCTTACCTTATCAACGTCAGCACCAACTTTCTCACAAAAATTAGCGATTTCATTCATAAAAGTAATTTTTGTCGCTAGAAATGAATTTGCTGCATATTTAGTCAGCTCAGCAGATTTCTCATCCATTATGATAATCGGATTTCCCGATCTTACAAATGGATTGTATAGCTTTTTCATCAACTCAATTGCTCTCTCTGAACTTGAACCAATAACAATACGCTCAGGCTTTAAAAAATCATCAACTGCAAAACCTTCTCTTAAAAATTCTGGGTTAGAGACTACATCAAAATCAACTTTAGCATTTTTTGCTATGGTTGCTGTAACTTTTTCTGCAGTACCTACAGGAACGGTACTTTTATCTACTATAACTTTATAATCTGCAAGTAACTCTCCTATTTGCTCTGAAACTCCTAAAATATATGATAAATCTGCTGATCCATCTTCATCTTCAGGTGTTGGTAATGCTAAAAACACGATGTCTCCAAAGGATAATCCGTCCTCAAGTGAGGTCGTAAATTTTAATCTGTTTGCTTTAATGTTTCTTTGAAATAACACATCCAAATGCGGCTCATAAATTGGCACTTTTCCTTGTTGCATCATAGCAACCTTTTCTGCATCAATATCTACACAAACTACTTCATTACCTGTTTCTGCTAAACAAGTTCCTGTTACTAGGCCTACATATCCTGTTCCTACAACTGTTATTTTCATTAGTTTCTAATTTATTCTTACTAAAACACTTCAAAGATATAAAGTTTACTTTAATACCTTTTGTAATGACTCTTTTATTCTTTCTTTTTCTGAATTATTTAAACTTGAGCTTGAAGGCAAACAAAGTCCGTTATTAAACAATCTCTCAGAAAAGCTATCACCATAAAATTTATACTTTAAAAATATTGGCTGGAGGTGCATCGGCTTCCATAAAGGACGTGACTCAATATTATCCGTTAACAATTGTAGTCTTAAATCTTCTTTTGTAAAACCTAATACTTTTTCATCAATTAAAATACAACTCAACCAATGATTAGATTTGTGATTAACATTTGGCTCTATAAGCATTGTAATTCCTTTTTTACCTTTAAACAAATCATTGTAAAACTCATTAACTTTTTGCCTTAAAGCTATGTGCTTATCCAACACTTCCATTTGTCCTCTTCCTATTCCTGCAATAACATTACTCATACGGTAATTATATCCGATTTCTGAATGTTGATAATGTATAGCTTTATCTTTTGCCTGGGTAGCAAGGAAAATTGCTTTTTGCTTATCTGCATCTGTTTTACAAATTAAAGCCCCTCCGCCTGAAGTCGTAATTATTTTATTTCCATTGAAAGATACAATTCCAAAATCACCAAAAGTACCGCATTTCTTACCTAAATAGGTTGACCCCAGCGCCTCAGCAGCATCTTCTATTAATTTTATGTTATATTTTTTAGCAATACTTGCAATTTCAGAAATCTTTGCTGGCATTCCGTACAAATGCACCGCGATGATTGCTTTCGGCTTACATCCCCTTACTATCCTATCCTGAATAGCTTTTTCCAAATGAATAGGACACATATTCCAAGTGTCTATTTCACTATCGATAAAAATTGGTATAGCACCTTGATATATGATTGGATTAGCAGACGCCGAAAATGTAAAACTTTGGCAAATTACTTCATCACCACGTTTAACTCCAGAGAGAATTAAAGCAAGATGAATTGCAGCGGTACCGGAAGATACCCCTACAACTTTAACTCCCTCATCCAAATAAGATTCTATATTTTTTTCAAATAAATTTATATTTAAACCAAAAGATGAAATCTCATTTTCAGCAAACGCTTGAGTAATGTATTTTTGTTCATTCCCCCCCATGTGAGGGGAGGATAACCATATTTTAAGATTCATAATTTAAGTAATGTTTGAACAATGTAATATAAATCTTTTCCAAAGCTATATTCTTTAATGTACCTTCTGTTTATTAACACTTTTTTAGGCCAAATCACTTCCAAATTATACTTTTCAGGGTTTCCTTGATTTCCTAATAAAACTTCTTCATTCCTGAAAAATATGGAAGCAGGACCAGTTATTCCTGGCTTTATAGATAGAATCACCTTATCTTCACCTTGTAATTGATCTGCAAAACCTGGAACATCTGGTCTTGGTCCAACAAAACTCATATTGCCAAATAACACATTTATTAATTGGGGCAACTCATCTAATTTGTACTTTCTTAAAAACTTTCCATAAATAGTTATCCTTTTATCGTGAGCAGTAGTAACAGTAGTCAAGATACTTTTATTTGACTTCATAGTTCTAATTTTATAAATCCAAAATATTTTACCTTGATAACCCACCCTTTTTTGAGTATAAAACCCGAAAGATTTAGTATTGAACATTGCTATTAATGCGAGAATAATAATAAGCCAAAAAAAGATTATAACTCCTACAAAAGAAAGTACGAAGTCAAATATTCTTTTTAGTATTTTATTGCTTTTTGTCAAGTTGTTTCTTATCCTTTATATCTGATAATTTTCTCTTTATTTCTTTTGTTTTTTTTCTAAAAAACACTTTTCTTCTAAGATTAGAAAAACTAAAATCTAAAACAAAAAAGAGATAAATAAGACTAAATACGATGAAAGTTAAGAATAAAAACAAATAGAATTGCGTAGATTGTGTCGCTAGGTAAATAAATATCATCACAAATAATAAATTAAACCCAGCTAAAATTATGCTAGATTTTAGATGACTAAATCCCAAATCAATCAAAATATGGTGCATATGATTTCTATCAGCTGAAAAAGGGCTTTTTTTATTAAATAATCTGATAGAAAAAACTCTAAAGGTATCAAACAAAGGCACTATCAAAATCCCCAAAGCCACTAAAGGCAAGTTTTCTATTAAAAGCGGAAGATTTGAAGTTACTATTTGCTCATTTAACGTAAGAAGTTTAATCGTAAAAATACTTATAATAAAACCTATAATCAATGAGCCTGTATCTCCCATAAATATTTTGTTATACCTAGATAAATTGTACCTCAAAAAAGCTGTCAAAATCCCAATCACTATTAATGAAAGGTAGAAATAGAAATCTATCTCCAAAAAATAATAAATAATAAGATTAATGCCTGAAATTATGATACCGATGCCAGCTGCTAAACCATCTATACCATCAATTAAATTATATGCATTTATTATTACTATCATAATAAATGAACTTATTATTATCGATGCATATTGTGGCAATTGATATATCCCTAAAAACCCATTTAACGAATCAATATGAAAAGACGGATTAGCTAATATAAATAAGGTTGCTGTAACTTGAGCTATTAACTTTGCAGTAGGTGACAAAACCACCAAATCGTCTTTTAAACCGAAAATAAACAAGATTGTTAAACCAGGTAATATGTTATAGACCACGCTTGACGTATCACATTCTTTTAAAAAGAATAACGAAAACATTAAAGTGAAATAAAAGGCAATTCCTCCTAAAGTAGGTGTTGTTTTTTTGTGAGAACTTCTTTGATTTGGTTCATCCAATAACTTTTTATATTCCACAACCCCAATTATTTTAGGTATAGTAAAATACGTAAGTAAAAAAGCCCCTACAAAAGCAAATATCGGGCTAAGGTCAATATTTAAAATAGAAATCATCATCTTAGCTTACAAAGATATTAAAATATCTATATATTTAGATTCAAGCAAAAATTATAATTTTCTAAAAATTATTTTATAAAATACTTTTATAAGAGTTAATTGCCTTTTTAATCTTGTAGGCTCCTTAACAAACCTATAAAACCACTCCATTCCAAGTTTTATAAATAATTTAGGAGCTCTCTTTTTTAACCCAGAATAAATATCAAAACTCCCCCCCAAACCAAAATACAGAGCTTTGTGATTTTTATACAATTTGTCCATTAAAACTTCCTGTTTTGGAGTTCCCATTGCAACCATAATAACATCAGGAGAAACACTTTTAATCTCTTTTATTATGGTTATAAGCTCATCTTCTTTAAAAAACCCACTCTTAAAACCTCTAATGTCAATTTGATAAAATTCTTCTTTAAGTTTCGCAACTGTTTCTTTAATTACAGTTTCTGACGACCCTATAAAATAAAAGGATCTTTTAGTATAATTCAATTTCATGAAGTCAAGCCAAAGTTCAACCCCAGGTATTTTAGCAGCTTTAACCCCAATTCTTTTAAGGGCTAATACTGTTCCTATACCATCAGGGTATGCAACACTATAATCTTCAGAAATAATTGCTTCTAATTCTTTATTGGTGTTAATTAATTTCTCTCCACTAACAGCTATCACTAAAGCTTTCTTATTAGAAATAAATTTTATTAGTTGAGCTTTATTTATAAAAGGGAAAATTTTTTTATTATTTAATACAATTTGTTTCATTAAATTTTATATTTAAAAACAACATATAAATTGCAATAGAAGCATTTGGCAAAAAATTTCCACTGATACTAATAATGGAAAAAAATGCTACTATTAGGTATATAGATTTGGGATTGAATTTAATTAGTAATACTGTTTTAAAATACAATAATACATAAATAACACCACCAATAACCCCAAAAACCATAAATAAGTCAATTATAGCAAAGCCTGTTCTATAATATTCCTTTGAAATACCAGTTCCTCCAAATAAATAATTAGTAATTCCCCATTTTTTATTTAATACATCTATAAAATGTTCCTTAAATAAAACATCTCTATAAGAAAACAATGCTGTAATTATACCTTTTTCCTGTACAATTGGGGCAAACGTTGGGGATTTTAATAACACATAACTTATTATTGTATTACTGTATATCATTACTACCCCACCCAAACAAATTAAAAAAATTAGCATCGGTTTTTTATACTTGAAATTATAAAAAAGTAATAAATATGGTATAAGCAATATAACAAAAAGAAACGTTGCTTTTGTACCAGTTAGTATAGCTGCGATTATAATTATTATAAAGCTAATTATCTTTTCAATGCTGAATTTTCTATTATAAATAAAAAACGCAAGAGCAATCATATAAAAATATTTGGCTGTACTTTGTTTACTGAATAACCCACTATAACCAAATCGATCCCCCCCTATATAATAAGTTCTAAAGAACTCTATTTGAAATATAAACCCAATAATGATAATAATAGAGTTTATTAAAATAAAATATTCAAATAATTCAAATAACTTTGCAATTTTTCTTTCTTGATTAAAGAAAAATTCTTGTTTTTTTTTAATAAATAAAAATAACAATATAATAAATACATAATTATTAAATATCTCTAAATTTAATAGAAAATGTTTCAATTCAATGTCACTAATTTGTAATATATAAAAACTAGTGAATAGTAATATTAATAAGATTACACTTGTTCGATATTTAGATAAAGAACTAAGAATATAATAACACATTATTATCTCTACGACAATTTTTACAACTCCAGAAACCCTATAATTAGGATAATCTATAAACATAAAGTATTTAAACAATGCTTCACTACTATAGAAAAGCATTAAAAGCAATACTATTGGTGTTTTTATTATTTCCTTTATGTTTATAATCTTATTCAATATTTTCCTTTTTATAATGCATAAAAAAACAATACCAAAAAGTATAGAAAACAATACCCGCATGCCTTGTTATATAAGATTCTACAATAAACAGAAATGACGACATTAATAAAAATATTAGTATTAAACTATTATTTCCAAATCGCAAAGGATAAATTAATTGAAATACAAAAGCCAAAAAGCCAAAAACACCTATAGCCAAGAACAACTCAAGATATTGATTATGGGCATTATACTCTCTGAACTTGATATTGGTCTTTGAACTTAATGTTTTTGAAATATTTTCAACTACTTTCCTATTTCCTGTTCCAAGCCAAAAATTCTCTTTTATTAGCTTTGAACAGGCTCCCCATATCTCTAAACGAGCATCTATTACTCTATAGGGGTGGTTTTTTTCAATATTTAAATTTAACTTCTTAGTTAAAGAATTTGAATGAATAGCAACAAATCCTGTAGCTGTAATAATTGTAACTATAGAAGCTAAGACAAGTTTTTGTAGTATATGATTTGAAACTTTGAATTTTATTAAAGTTATTAAAACAATTATTCCCCCTATAACTAATGGAGCTCTAGCTTGTACTAAATACATAAACCCGATTATTGGGATTACTAACAATAAATAGTTTATAATCACTTTCCTTCCACTGCCTAAAAAAATCAAATAAATTAATAAAAATGACGATAAATAACTTGAATGCCAATAATTCTCAACTAATTGCCTGTAGAATTTTAAAAAAAATATTTCTGTTTCTAGTAAATAGTAACTATTAAAAATTGTTACAGATAAAATAATCAAATAAAGAGGAACAGAGATTTTAAATATCTTAACCGCTTTTATTAAGCTATTATTAGTTAGGCCCATAAAAATAAAAGGCATAAATATAAATGGAAGCCTTTTAACAAACACTAACATTTCATCACTCACATTACCTGAATGCACTATTGGTATTAAATGTACAAAGCATAGTAACCATAAAGGCCAAAATTTTAAGATTGTTTCTTTTAGAATTTTTCTTGGTCTTGTTTGAATGTAAAAAACTAATGTAAGTATCAATGAAATAATTAAAAATACAGTACTGGATCTTATCCAAAAAGGCATCAAAAACACCCAAGCTAATAAAACAAATTCTCTAATTTTATATATTAGTGAATTCTTTTCTGATTGAAAAAAAAGAATTAAAAACTTATCTACTTGAATATAAGTAAATACAAGAATGAGTAATAACCCCAATATTATATTAAAAATTACAGGTATGTAATTATGCTTTTTCTTGGCCCTTATTTTATTAAGGGTATCTAAATTATCTAATATAACCCACCTATTTCCAGAAATAGTTGAATTTAACATAACGGTATTATCGATTTTATTCGATTCTACGCCAATACTATTATATTGAATATATTTTTGTGCATCATCAAAAACTATTGTCTTTTGTCCGTTATTGATATTAAGCTCGTGAATATTAATTTGTTCATCTTTTCTACTTTCCCAATACATTGCATAATGGGCAAGTTCATAATTTTCAGGTATTTCTACCTGTATTCTTTTTTTACGACTATCGACAATATTCTTTTGAGTAAAAATATTTTTATTCAAATGTTTTTGTTTAAGTAAAAACCATACTTTCGTGGGCTTAGATGCCGAAACGTCAATTTCAAATTCAGCTTTAGAATAAACTTTTGTATAAAAAAAAGAAAAATACAACACATTTATAAAAGCCCAAGCAATTATAACTTTTAGAAACAATTTCTTCCTTTTAATACTACTCATTTTTAAACTCGCTTTTTAATAAACCTTGCTGGGACACCTCCATAAATGGCATAAGGAGGAATGTCTCTTGTAACAACAGAATTCGCCCCAATAATCGCCCCTTTTCCAATAGTTATACCAGGTACAATCACGACTCCTCTAGCAATCCAAACATCATCTTCAATAATTACTTTTTTAGTAACTGATGTGCCACAAGTAACCATTGGGTTACTTATGTCATTATAGATATGAGTATTACTATATATTGCCGTATTAGGAGCTATCATAACATAATCTCCAATAGAAATTTCACCTTGCAAAAATACATTTTCGTTTATCTTTACGTGCTTCCCGATTTTTATTTTTTTTCCGTCAGAAATATAAACGCCGTTTTCAACTTTTGAGTTTTTATCTTTTTGAATTATTTTTAATACTTTAGATAAATACCAGATTCTAATATTGTTTGATACATATAATAATCTTGAATGTGGGAGTTTAGAAATTATTAAATAATAAAATATTAGTTTAAGCTTGTACATTATTCTTCTTTAATTTTAAAATATTAATATTCATTGATAATAAAGCTAATACAATAGCAATTAAAAAACCAAAGGAATTCATTAAAACAGGAGTAAATAGACTAATAAAGAATAAGTAAAATATAATATATTTTTTTATAAATTTAAGATAGTTGTTTTTCTTTAAAGAATTTGATTTAGCAATTATAAAAAAGAAAGTAATAAATAATAAAATACCTATCCCTATCTCCGTTGTAAATGTAAAGAAAAACGCATCATAGATTGGACCTCTTTTTTTAAGATCTTTATACCCTAACATTTGTGGCCCTACATTGTATTTCTCGTAAATGTGATTTAACTTAAAAGACATTTGTGATCCAAATGTACCTGCTCCTGTACCAAATGGAAGATTATCACCTAATATTTCTTTTGAATACTCAACTATTTGCCATCGAACATACTTTGAACTTGAAGCAACGGCGTTAGCCTTCGCAAAAAAAGCTTGATAGTAGATTAACAGTCCGGTTCCAACTGTAATTAAAACCACTGTTCTTTTAACCCAAGTATAGACTTTTGTTTTAGCAGGATAAGGAAAGAAAATCAAGAACACTAAGGTCAAGAATACTTCTTTTCTAGAAAATGACAAAATACAGATAATGACAGAAAAAAACATCAATGTTTTAGCTTTACTCGTTACTTTATTACCAAAACCATAATAATAACAATGCCAGATAAACACATATAAAGATATGAAATTGGCTAAACTAGGTCCAGAACCAAAAAATGAAACTAAATAAAATTTACCAATTCCTCTATTGTGACTATGAACATTCATAAAAGATCTGAATTGATCAGAAAACCCAAGTTCAATAAACGATAAGATAATTATAAAGATTAATAAAGCGTCAAATAATTTTTTAAGCGCAGTAATCATCCTCATCTTTTCTTCCTGATTAAAAGAATAGAAATAAAAGAAATAAAAGAAAAACTGACTATATAGTACAATTTGAAAATAACTAAGTAAATAATTATTCTTAAAAAATGACAACAAAACCAAGTATAAAATAATTAATAAAGGAATAATAAAGAAGTTAGTAATTTTCCGTTTAAGTAATAATCGATAAATAAAAGCAAAAAAGACACAAATACTTATCAACTCATTATAAATATCAAACGACCACCCGAATTTTAACCCCAGTTTGTGAAGCAATGGTTGAATGATTATTAAAAAAACAAGTACTCTATACATTTAAAATTCTAATTCAGATATATTTTTAAAATAGTCTCGTTTAAAATATGAATTTGTGTTATTCGACTCAATCATATCAGAGACAACCAAATTTTCATTTTGATTAATAAGTTTGGCATTCATCTTCTCAACATCAAAATACTTAGTTGAAAGATTATCTATATTAAAAAATATAGTTTTTACATTAAAATAACCAGCCTCAATGGCAGTAGTTGAAAAAATTGTTATATTAAAATCACTATATTTTAATACTTCATAAATATTAAATTCTGGTAAAAGTATGATATTTTCAGAACCTAATACGCTATAATCTTTAACTTTGTATTTTTCTCTTAAAACAAATAAACAGTCCTTGTTTTCTTTTGCCTGCACTTGAATCCATTTCAATAACTCCTCTTCATAAATCCCTTGCAAAGTAACGCAAAAAATAAACTTGAATTTAGATTTCAACTTTTCCAAATACTCGCTGGAAAAGTTATTATAGATTTGATCCAGAAAATAACTTCCAACTATTTTTAATTGATCATCTGTAAATATAAATGATTCGGGAATATTATTCTTTTCATGTTCGCCAAAGGTTAATAAATAGTCTGGGTAAGATATTTTAGGAATTTCTCCTGAATAATTATAAAATTGATGATTATCCCCTATGAACCCATGTTGGGTTTCATAAACCTTTATATTATTTTGTTTTGCCGCAGTTGTTATTGCAATCTTAGTGTAATTGCAAATTAAAAAAACAGCTTTTGGCTTCACTAATTTAAACAGGAAATTATAAAATTTATATTCCCCATAAAATCTATTTAATTCCTTCTTTGTATTTAATTGAATTCCAAATTCATTTTTGATGAATTCTAATTCTTCATTTCCTTTAATGGCTAATTTCCAAAAATATGAAAAAATTATTGAGATTAGCTTAAAGGGGAGATCCGAAATCCTGTTTTTAGAATAGGTTTGCTTTGTACTATAATGCTTGTCAATTGCCCATTCAACAAAACAACTTTTATTTTGGCCTAATTTATCTGCAATAGCATCAAAATATATGTCAAAATATTTTTGATCTATCAGAGTACGTTTATCGGCATTATTAAAAAAGAGATAATCATATTTTCTAATAAAAAGCAATTTTATAATTCCAACAAAAAAATTAGTTATCAGTTGTTTTTTACTACGTACTCTTAAATTAGCGTTATAATTATATTTCTTCTTATAGATTTCTTGAAATATTCTAGATCTCAAAAATGGCCACGCTTTTAAACCATTAAATTCAATTTTTGAAACATCATATTTTTTTTCTATTATATGTAATTCGTTTTTCTGGGACATGTTTAATGGCTATCTTTTTCGAAAATTTATTACTTCTTTAATTTTATTCCTATTTATTAAAAGGATTGGTGTTGTTAACATAAACAAACAAAGGGTCTTTAATGTTACCCTTATCCAGACATTAAGTTCAGAAATATTTGGCTGCACCACAAATACACTACCTACCATAATTGCTCCAATTGTAAAAGCAATAATGATCTTAAAAATATTATATGGAATTCTATAATACCTTTGACTAATCCGATAAGCAATAAAACAAAAAAGCAATTTTGAAAACAGGCTAGCTAAGCCAGCCCCTATAAATCCCATCTTAGGTATCAAATACAAATTAATTGAAATATTAATTACTGCACCTGCCAATGAAAGCAAAGGAAGCACCTTGGTTTTATCTAAAAAAAACACATTGCTAAAACAAAAATAAAATCCATTTATAGCAAATGCGTAGGATATAAGAGGGACAACTTTCCATGATTCATCGTATCCATTTTTTGAAATAATATTAATAATTTCCGGAGAAAACCAACTAATTACAATAGAACAAAAAATGTAAAAAAAAACAATTCCTTCAGCAGTTTTAGCTAATTTGTTTTTTCCAACATTATCCAACTTTGTTTGTTCAAAAAACCAAGGGCTATAAGCTGAATTAACACCCAAAGTTACTATATTAATTAACTTACCTATTTGTGCACCAATATCAAAAGTGGCTACAATTTCAAGAGTAGTTAAAGAATTCAATATAATTCTATCAGCCAAATTCATTGCCCAACTTGACAAATTATGAGGCAAAATTGGTAATGAATATGACAGACTCTTTTTTAACAACCTCAAATTCAAACCATATTCAATATCTTTACTAAATTTTATAATTGTCACAACAAAGATGATAAAATTAGCAATCGCTAATGCCAACAAGACTCCTTCTGCTTGCATATTAAATATTAATACAAATACTAGTGTAAGAGATATTAGTATTATAAAATAAATAAAATCTAAAGTAGCTGATAGAGTAGCCAATTGTTTACCCTTTAAATAGGATTGGTAATAAAAATATGCGGGTTGAAATAAGACACTTAGAAAAGCCAATAGTAGATAAGGGCAAAAGTCAATGCCCTTAAAAAAGTAATCGATTAATAGTTCTTTACATGAAACTAAAAGGAGTGTAAAGATTAAGGTGAAAATTAATAAAAACGTAAAACTGGTTCCATATAATTTTTTAAGGTACTTATTATTGTTTTTATATAGATAATAATAATAATATGTAGAACCTCTTAGAGACATTCCTGCTATTAAAACAAAGAAAGGAATTGCAGCCATTAATAAACTTAAGATACCGTACTGGCTCTTAGTTAAATAAATTGTATAAAGAGGTAATAAAAAAAAACTCAAACCTCTTTGTAATAAAATAAACAAAGAATATATAAATGAGTTTTTTAAAAGATTTCCTTCGGCCATAAAAATTAGTATTTTATATCAATGCTTTCAGGACTATCTTTCTAACTTTTCCAGGTGTAGTTAATTCATGTATCCCAGGTTGATGTACATCTTTAGGAGCAAGGATTATAAAATCATTCTTTTTTAAGGTGATTTTTGGTCCATTTCCTTTAAACAACTGATAATCTCCCTCATCATGATAGTCAGTTACCGTTTCCATATCATCAATATGAGAAATAGCAATTTTTTCCTGACCAGATACTATGTATTGCAGGTCAAAGTAAGTTCTATGAGCTTCCCACTTGTCCTCAAATTCATCATGTGTATCATAATCAAAAACTAAGGCAAAAACATTTTCCCCATCAATTTCATGCTTCCCTGCCGCTATCGTTTCTAAATTTTCAGTATTTATCAAAAAATCTAAAGCAGTATCTATATGTTTAGAAAGCCCTTTATAGAAATTAATATTGTCTAAATTATCAATAATCATAATTATATTTTAATGGTTAAATTATTTTCCCCTGATTTTAATTGAAAATCAATTTTTTTGGCAATTTCTTCTCCTTTTATTTTATTATTATCAAAGGTTATTCTAATTTCAGAAAGCACCTCTTGATTTAAGCTACTTTGAGTTATATTCTGATTTTGTAAGACTACACTTTTGGAGGTTAAAAGTTTTGAAACCTCAAAAATACTTGGGTTGTATTGACTTGGAAACTTAGAATATATTTCATTAATAGACAGATAATCGTCTAAATAGTCACAAGTAAGTCTCGTGTTTTCTGGAAACAAGTCTGTTTTAATTTTTAGGTTCCCTATTTTAAAGAAGTCAGGACGATTTACAAAAGGCCCCCAGATTTCAGTGTCTGAATCTTTTTTCATTTCAACCGCTACCTCTAGTGCCTTTGTTGTAATAAAATAAGGTGCTATTCCAATAGGAACTCCAGAAGTAAAAATAAAATCTGAATGTGTCTTTTTATACCAGTCTACTATAAGATTTCCAATATAATTAGAATGCAGTGGGTTATCAGCAGTTATACTTACAAAGGCATCAAATCCATAGTATTTTGCTGCTTCTAATAAGCGATCAAGTACATCTTCTTCAGAACCTGCGAAATATTTGATCTGATGCTTTAGTGCATAATCATATAGTGGAGCATCTTGAGGATTTGTAGATGTACAAAGTACAACGTCATCTACCTCGTTTACTAATTTACAACGATTAATAACATGATCTAGAACTGTATTACCATTTAAAGGTAACACAATTTTTTGTCTTAATCTACTGCTTTTTAATCGAGCAGTTATAAAGTATCCAATTTTCATAATTTACTTGTTCGCCTTAAATTGACTAGCATCTGCTTTTTTAAATTCATAAGCCACATTGGAAAAATCGATAAACTCATCTACGTTTATATCTTTATTTGCCTTTAAACCTATTAATTTAGGTAAAAAATATTGTAACATATAGGTGCTTTCATTGGTTCTTTTAAATCCAATTTTATCTAAAGTAATAGTTTCTCCTTTTTTGATATTAATTTCAGCAACAATAGCCTTTTTCATTGGGCCAGTATTACCATAAGCTAGTTCACCTTCCGACATTTTCAAATTACCATCACCGATACTCGTGGTAATTATATCCATAAGGTTTCTAACTTTTTTTAATTGATCTAAACTTATTGCTGCTTGACTATCTATCCTTTTTTTACCAAAAACGTGTGTAAAGTGTTTTTCACAAACATTAATACCCATACATATTCCTAAAGTAGAAATTACCTCATTATACTCATTTAAAGGGTCAGTATGATCTGCATACCCAACAGGAAGATCAAATAAGCCCTTAAGCTTTATCATTTTTTTTAAGTTAACATCCTCATAACGTGTTGGGTAATTTTGAAAACCATACATTAGAAAAATATCATGCTGCCCTAATTCATTTAACATATCTACTGCAAATGAAATCTCGTCTATAGAAGACCCTCCTACACCCAAAATAACAGTTCCTTGAAATTTAGCTGCCTTTTGCAATAATAAATAATCATTTAGTCCAGTAGCATGTAATTCAATGGCTTTAATTGAGGATCCCTTGTAATTAATAGCGAAATCTACAGATTGTGGATCATTGCACAAAATCACAGAATCAAGTCCTTTTGCTTCACTATATCCAACTATTTCATTCCAATCTTCTTCATTTAACACCCAATCATTTACGATTTCATATGCTTCATGATTTTTAACAAAATAATCATCTATATTAAATAGTAAATGAAATTTTATCGCATCAATTTTAGCATCAGAGCCATAATCGATTAAGGTTTTTAAGAATGTTTTATCTCCTTGATGGTGCTGTGCAGTTTCCCCAATCAAATATGGTTTGTTATTTGGTAACATTTTAAAATTTTATGTGTTTAATATCTTCTTGTGCTTTTTTGAAATCTTCATGTTTTCCTACATCTAACCAATAACTTAAAATAGGATAGTTCACTACATTTCTATTTTCCGAAAGAAGTTTTTCAATTAGATCTGTAGCATTAAAAAAATCTTTTTTAGGGATTAAATTTAAACATTCTTTTTTAAAGATGTATATCCCTGCATTTGAGTAATAAGTATATGTAGGTTTCTCTTTTAAACTCTTAACGAAATTACCTGTTGTCTCTACTACTCCATAAGGTATGTTAACTTTATATGGAATTGTAGCTACAATCATATCTCCCTTTTTATCAATTAGGTCATTAAATAAATCTTCAAAATCTATATTTGTTAATAGGTCAGAATTCATTAATAAAATATAATCATTATGAAAAGTATCTATTAGATTCAATGAACCAATAGTCCCAAGTGGTTTTTCTTCCCAAACATATTTTATGGATATGTCGTGTGAAGATCCATCTCCAAAATAGTCAACCAATTGCTCGCCTAAATAATTGACAGATATATTTAAATGATTAATTCCAAATAATGATAATCTGTCAATATTATATTCAATAATCGGTTTATCTCCAACTTTTAATAATGGTTTTGGGGTTTTTAGGGTAAGAGGTCTTAATCTTTTACCTTTCCCTCCAGCCATGATAACTGCATCAAGAGGTAAAACCCCTCTTTTCTTAGTAATATCAACAATTGAAATTAATTTACCTTGCTCATCTAAAACAGGAATTAAAGTTATGCTACCTTGTTTTAAATCGTGTATTTTATTTTTATTACCATCTTTCTGTTTTAAATGTTTGAAATTTTTATTCATTACATTTATAACAGAATCCTCAATATGTACCTCACGTAATAAACCTCTTCGAATGTCACCGTCAGAAACGGTTCCTATTAACTTTTCTTTAGTATCTAAAACAAAAAGCGTTCTTCCTAGTGATTCGTTTAATTTCTGTAAAGTCTCTTTTACTGAAAAAGTATCTGCTATAATAAAATTATTTACTGACATTATATATTTTTTAAATCGTAAAAAGGTTTCTTAATTGTATTAATTTCAGTCTTCTTAATTATATCAATAATTTTATTGGCTGTACCTCCTTCGCCATAAATTTGTTTTTGTTTTCTAATTTCTTTTAAGAAAGTTGGTTCAAATGATTTCATTAATGCTTCCTCTATTTCGGATTGAATAGGCTCACAATTTATTACACTCATTGGCATCAACCTCCCTTTTTGTCTATCACCTATATTAATAGTTGGCTTATTAAATAATGGTACTTCGGCAATTCCACTTGAAGAATTACCGGCTACTAAATCTACATATTGTAATGCAGACAAATACCTTAATTGCCCTAAAGACTTAAAAGCAATGGCTTTTTCTTTTTTAGAATTAACATAATCATCTATCATTTTAATTATAACTCTACCTTCTTTATCTGAATTCGGTTTCGTAAAAATCAAAGTAGTATTTTCTAATTTATCCAAGGAATTTAATAGTATTTTAAATTGGCTCTGTGCAGTCACATTTTCTAAAGTAACAGGATGAAATGTAATTAATATTGATTTTGAATCTAATTTAAAATTTATAGATTCTTCAAATCCTTTTTTACTTAATAGTTTCAAGCCTTTAATACTATCAACACCTATAGATCCTACATTAAATACTCTGTTAGGGTTTTCACCCAATTGAATAACTCTTTTTCTATAAATTTCTGTAGAGGTAAAATGAAGAAAACTCATTTTGGTAATAGCATGTCGAATTCCTTCATCATACGCACCTTCAGTTGTCTCCCCTCCATGTAAATGACAAATTGGAATACCCAAAATATATGCTGCAGAAACAGCAGAAAATATTTCTGATCTGTCGCCAAGTACAATTATCAAATCAGGTTTAGATTCATTTAACCCTTCAACAAATGATATTTGGGTCAAAGCCATAGATTTCACAACTCCTACGGCAGTATCTGAAGATAAAAGAGTTTCGACTTTTTTAAATATAGGATAGTCTTTCTCTATTTCTTTTATTGTAAAACCAAACTCTGGAGATAAATGCATTGCAGTAACATAAAGCTGCAACTCTAAGTCGCTTGCTTTATGTATTTTATCTATTAAAGGTCGCAACAAACCAAATTCGGCTCTTGTGCCTGTTACTATCGCTATAGTCTTCATAATTAAATCAAATCATCAGGTTGATAATCTTTTAAAGCTGTTGTCCCTATAATGTCATACCATTTCATAGGTGATAAACCATTTCCAGGTCTCTTAACAGTCAAATTAGACTTCTTAAATATTTCTCCTTTTTTAATAGTTTTTTTAGCAACTAGGCTTTTTCTTGCTATTTCAATATTTTTTTCTTCAGATGAAGAAGGACGTTTTATACCATCCCCTAATGCTATTTCAATATTTCTAATTGACCTTATCATTTCTTTAAGCTCATTAGGCTCTAATGAAGCCCTATGATCTGGACCTTCCATATCCTTATTTAAAGTAAAATGCTTTTCGATAACTTTAGCTCCTAAAGCAACCGCAGCAATTGGAATTTCAATACCAAGAGTATGATCTGAATACCCAATATTTACTTTAAAAGCATCTTTAATAGAAAGCATTGCCTTTAAATTAACATCACCCATTGGAGTAGGATACTCTGTATTACAATGAAGAACAGTAATTATATCTCTATTCACACCATTGTTTTCAAGTATTTCTATTGTTTTTTCAATATCAGACATATTCGCCATTCCAGTAGACATAACATATAGAGGATACTCTTCTTTTGCAACTTTTTCTAAATATGGTAAGTTGGTAATTTCTCCAGAAGGAATTTTAAATAAATCCAGATTATATTTTTTAAGTAACTGAATACTTTGAAAATCAAACGCTGTAGACAAAAATTTTATGGAATTTTCTTCACAGCACTTAATTAGTTCTTCATGCATTGCTGGTGTCAATTCCAGCTTTTTCACCATCTCTAATTGGGATTCCTCGCTGTTTCCGGTGTTTTCAATTTGATATTCAGCTTTAGATGCATTAACTGAAATATTTTCTTCTGCAATAAAAGTTTGGAATTTTACATAATCAGCATTAGCTTCTGCAGCTTTTTTTATCAAAAGTTTTGCATTTTCAAGACTCCCATTGTGATTTACACCTGCTTCTGCTATTATAATAACTTTATTTTTCATTACATTTTACAATTTATGTCTTAAATATCTTTTATTACTTGAGCGGGTACGCCTATTGCCAATTTATGATCTAAAAGATCTTTAGTTAAAACAGATCCCGCTCCTAATATTGAGTAAGACCCAATTGACAAATTTTGCAATATTGTGGCTCCTGTTCCTATTAAGTTATTACTGCCTATCTTTACACCACCGCTTATATTTGTACCTGGATTAATAACATTGCAATTTTCAATTGTTGCATCATGACCTAATGTAGAATTCAAATTAAAAATATTAAATGATCCTATTTGAATATTAATGGTAAAATTACATCCGGCCGTAATAATGTTTCCTTTTCCTAATTCAATATTCTCGAAATATCCATTTACACTTGGATGAACAAGGTTTGGAAAATTAAATCTCGAGAAAATAGAACTAATCTTATTAATAATTTGAGGGTTTCCAATCCCTAAAGCTAGGTTAATTTCCTTATCATTTAAATTTGTGTTGACAAATGTGTCTTCCTCAAATACTGTATATTCTCTATCCCCTATTTTGATCTTATCAATTTCACTATTCTTATTAATAAAGCCTTCTATTTGATAGGTTGGGACTACTTTATTTATTTCATTAATTAAATAATATACCTCAGTTGCAAATCCTCCCAAACCAATTATATAAATCTTTTTCATTAAAATATAAATAATTATATAATTACACTACTTGGTATATTCACTACCCTATCTTCCAACCATTCTGCGTTTGGCAACTCACCTTTTGGGCAGTCTTTAAACATTTCTAATTTACTCATTAATTGCCAGATGGGTCTTGTCATTACTTTATTTTCATTTGAATACTTTAAAAATGCATCACGTTCTTCTCTATCTTTAAAAATAATTGCATTTAACCAATAATTAGAAATGATATCATTCCTCTCCTTAAAGAAATTAATATTATTCCTTTTAAAAAATGAATAATATTGATCTGCAATTTTTCTTTTACTATTAATAAAAACCTCGATTTGTTCTAATTGAGCAACACCGAGGGCTGCATTAATATTAGGCATTCTATAATTATATCCTATTTCATCATGTTCGTATTCCCAAGGATGTGGAATTTTAGCTTGAGTAGTTATGTGTTTCGCTCTTGCTCCTAATTCTTCATCATTGGTAATTATTACACCCCCACCACCGGTTGTCATTACTTTATTGCCATTAAAGCTAATAGCTGATATTTTACCAAACAGGCCTAAATGCGTACCATTAGATTTAGCCCCCATTGCTTCTGCAGCATCTTCAACTAATGCTATATGATATTCAGCACAAATATTTGCTATTTCTTCAATTCTACAAGCATGCCCAAAAGTGTGCATTGGCATACAGGCTTTTATCCTTCTTCCTGTAACCCTATTAAAGCATTCTTTTTTTTTTATATAAGTATTTGCTTCTAAATAAATTTTTAAAGCCTTTGGTGAAAGCCCCATTGTGTCTTTATCAACATCAATGAATAAAGGAATTGCATTGGCATAGCTAATTGCATTTGCTGTAGCGATAAAAGTTAAGGGTTGTGTAATTACTTCATCATTAGATTCAACTCCTACTAACTTTAAACACATGTGTAAAGCATTAGTTCCATTAACACATACAATTGCTTTTTTAGCACCTGTATATTCTTCTATTCTTTCTTCAAATAAATCTACAAATTTACCCACACTTGAAACGAAAGTAGAATCTATACATTCATTCAAATATTTTTTTTCATTCCCATTTAGAGTTGGTACATGTAAAGGAATAAAATCTTCCGTTTTATATACCTCTCTTATGTGGCTAACAATACTATCAAACATAAGCTACATTTTACTATCCAAGTATTTACCTGTTTCTAAATGTCCAAAATCAGGAATCATTTTAAAAAACAGTTCAACTATTTTCTCCTTAGACCATTGTTTATTTTTCTTTAAATTTTGAATTTCCTGAGTAAAGAAGTTTAATTTTTCATCATCGAAAATAGGTTCATTTTTTATGACTCCTAAATTCTGAAAACGGTCTAGATCTAATTTCTCATTTTCGGTATAGAATTCTTCAAAGTCCTTCTCTCCAGTTGTATCACTAGATGTAAAAAGGCATGGCCATTTCCCTTCTTGAGGGAGAGTATTTATTAAATTTCTCGCCTCATTCTCATCTATACATAAAAAAGGCTCATACCCTAGTTTTTCTAAATACTTAACTGCAATATCTGCAAAAGAAATAAGGTGTAACTCTTCACTAAGTTTAGGGAAAAATATATCTCTATTTTCACCAAAAATACACGACATTAAACATAATTGTCCAGATTCCTTGGGTATCACAAAATATCTTTTGATATCATTAGGCGCAACGATAGGTTGTTGCTTTTTTATCCTTTGATCAAAACCATGTAATAAAGACCCATCTGAAAAAGCTACATTAGCAAAACGAGCAGTAGAAATTTTAATATCTTTACTTTTTCTCATTAAGAACATTTCCATTATTCGCTTAGAAGCACCCATCATATTTACAGGATTGGCGGCTTTATCTGTAGAAACACAGAAATACTTTTTTACTCCTTTTTGAATAGATTGCTTTAATGTTTTTTCAGTATTAAATACATTTACATCAAGCATCCTCATTAAGGTAAAAGGATCTTTCTCGCTTCTTACATGCTTTAATGCAGATAAATTTAATACATAATCGTATTTTCCATCTGCTTCTATAAAAGCGTCATACTCTATGGAACCTATATCTAAGGCAAATGTTTGAAAATCTCCATCTATATAACCAAAGGAACTTCTAATGTCTCTGATAACCTCTACAAGATTATTTTCGCTGATATCAACTACGTGTATTTTTTTTGGGTTTCTCTTAAAGATTTCTTTAGTTACTGCTTGCCCAATAGTACCTGCTCCACCTATAACTAAAAAAGAAGATGAGGCAACAATTTCTCTTAATTCATTTTCATTAGCCTTAATATCTTCAGATAGCAGCTCTCGTTCTCTTCCAATAAGTGGTAATATATTCATCTTTTTATTTTTTTAATATTACATCTTCAAAAGAAGTCATTGCTATATTTTTCTTATCTACAGTATTTCTTATACCAAAATTCATTTTTTCATAAACGTCAATTTTACTTTTTACAGACCTAAAAAACACATATTCATCTTTGTATTTTTTCAAATTTTTTAAACTAGCCCAATAAGTAACCATGCCTCTTTTTTTATGAGCATCATCTAATAATTCTTTATCATCCTCATAGGGAAACGCTTGAATAAAAAAAGAGAAATTTCCATTCATAACTTTCTCAACATCAGTGGTATTCATAAAAATCTTAAATAAATAACTGTCATTTTTATTATCGACAATTTGAATTTTATTAATCGTAATTCCTTCTTCAATAAATTCAATTTTTTCATCATTAACCTGCACAATATTTGGCGGAAGAACGATTTCTTTTTTCGATTTCGCTTCTTGTTTAGGTTCTTCAGTTTTAGTTGTTTTTTTTTCTTCCTCCTTTTTCTTGTTTTCCTTGCAAGCAAAAACTGTAATTGCCAAAAACACTAACACTATTTTTTTCATTTTTTATTTTATTTAAAATTACCACAAAAATCTAATATCTTTTTTGTAGGATCAATCTTCAATGTTTTAAACTCCTTATGAGCAACTAAAAAAACTATAATATCTGCTTTTTCTGCAGCTTCCTGGTAGTCTGTTAATTTAAATACATTGTGTGATTCTATATTAGGTTCAACAATGTAATGCGCTTCATCATTTGCGTTTTGAAGAACTTTTTGCACAATATATTTCGCCGGAGACTCCCTTAAGTCATCTATGTTTGGTTTGAAAGCCAACCCCATAAGTGCTATACTAGGCTTTCTACCATGCTCCAATTCGAATTGTAATTTTGCTGTTTGAACTTTCTCTGCACACCAAAAAGATTTGTAATTATTTATTTCTCTAGCAGTTCCTATAATTTTAGATTCTGCAGGGTAATCCGCAACTATAAAGTATGGATCAACTGCTATACAGTGTCCTCCAACCCCACAACCTGGCTGTAGAATATTTACTCTAGGGTGCTTATTCGCTAAAGTTATCAATTCCCAAACGTTTATATCTGCTTTGTCACAAATAAGAGACAACTCATTCGCAAATGCTATTTGAACATCTCTTGATGAATTTTCAACTAACTTGCACATTTCAGCAGTACGCGCATTAGTTTTATGCAAATCTCCTTTAATAAATTGTGTATAAAAAGCTACAGCTTTTTCAGTAGATTTTTCATTAACCCCACCAATAACCCTATCATTATGCACTAACTCGTACATCACATTTCCCGGTAACACACGCTCAGGGCAATAGGCAATATGTAGTTTGTTTTTTAGTTCAGGACGATTATTGTATATCAAATCCTTCATCTTATCAGTAGTTCCTATCGGTGAAGTTGACTCTATAATATACAAGTCATTTTCTTTTAAAAATGGCAAAATAGCTTTTGTTGCTGCTTCTACAAATGATATATCTGGTTCATTCTTCCCTTTAAAAGGAGTTGGAACCACTATTAGATATGTGTCAGCTGCCACAGGTTTTATATCAGCCTTTAGATACCCTTTTTTTACTGCGTTTGCAACAGCAACATCTAACTCAGGCTCTACAATATGAATTTTACCAGCATTAATTATATCTACAACTTTGGGGTTAACATCTACCCCATGAACAAATACTTTATTTTGAGCAATTAAGGCTGCAGTAGGTAATCCTATATAGCCTAATCCTACCATTACTACGTTTGGATTGTTCACCATTTTTATAATTTAGAAATAAATTTCACTATTTTTTCACATGCCGTCCCGTCCCCGTAAGGATTATGAAGCTTACTCATATTATTATACGAAGACTTATCTTTTAAAAGTTTTTGAGTCTCTTCTACTATTTTGCGGGTGTTGGTCCCTACTAATAAAACTGTTCCTGCATTTACTGCTTCTGGTCGTTCTGTTGTATTCCTCATTACCAATACAGGTTTTCCTAAGCTTGGAGCTTCTTCTTGTACCCCTCCACTATCTGTAATAATTAGATACGATTTACTCATTAACCAAACAAATGCTGGATAAGATAACGGAGCTATCAAAGAAATATTGCCTATTCCTTCTAATAATTTATATACTGGTTTTTGAACATTCGGGTTTAAATGTACAGGATATATAATTTGAACATCTGGATTGTTAATAGCTATTATTTTTAAAGCTGCACATATATTTATAAATCCTTGTCCGTGATTCTCTCTTCGATGCCCAGTTACAAGTATTAATTTTCTGCCACTCGTAATTAAATCTTTAAGCCCATTAACTTCTTTATCAGTAAAATTACTAGATGTTACTTTTGCTTCACTAAAATGTAACGCATCAATAACCGTATTTCCAGTTATTAAAACATTCTCTTCATCAATGTTCTCATTTAATAAATTTTGTTGAGAAGTTTTTGTTGGCGCAAAATGATAGTCCGATATTCTACCTGCTATACTTCTATTTATTTCCTCAGGAAAGGGCGATTGTTTATTAAAGGTACGTAAACCTGCTTCAACATGACACAGTTTCGCTCCTGAATAAAAAGAAGCAATACTCGCCGCCATAGTAGTAGTGGTATCCCCGTGAACATATACATATTCTGGCTGATATTCTTCCAAAATTGGTTTTAATTTTGTAATAATTTCAGCTGTTAATGAATATAAATCTTGATTAGGCTTCATTAAATCCAAATCATAATCAGGAACTATTTCAAAAAAATCTAGTACTTGATCCAACATCTCTCTATGTTGTGCTGTAATACAAACTCTTGTTTCAAATTTTTCATTCTTTTGAAACGCTTTAACTAAAGGGGCCATTTTTATAGCCTCTGGCCTTGTGCCAAATATCAATAAATTTTTTTTCATAGTACTTTTGGGGCTACAAATTTACTTATTTTTAATAAACCAGTCTAACGTTACTTTAATAGCCTCTGAAAACATATATTTTGGGTTATATGATAAAAGATCATTTGCTTTTGATATGTCTGCTAATGAATGTTTCACATCCCCCTTTCTCTCTGGTCCGTGAGTAACATTTGATTTTGAATACTTTATGTTTAAACTACTCATTCCTTCTTTTATAGACTGAATTAGCCCTAGTAAAGTTATGTTTTCTCCACAAGCAATATTGTACACTTTATTCACAACATCGTTAGATTCCGTCATTGCAGCTTTTATATTAGCTTGAACAACATTTTCTACAAAAGTAAAATCTCTAGAATGCTCACCATCTCCATTAATAATTATATGATCTTCATTTAAAAAATGACCAATAAATTTAGGGATTACAGCAGCATAAGCTCCATTGGGGTCTTGTTTTGGACCAAAAACATTAAAATAACGTAAACCAATAGTCTCCAATCCATACGTTTTATAAAAAACATCCGCATACAACTCATTTACATATTTAGTAACAGCATAAGGTGATAATGGGCTCCCTATTTCATCTTCTACTTTTGGCAAGCCTGGATGATCACCATAGGTAGATGAACTAGCCGCATACACCATTCTTTTTACCGTTAAAGATTCTTTAGCAGTTACTAGCATATTTAAAAACCCAGAAACATTCACTTCGTTAGAAGTAATTGGATCATTAATTGATCTAGGAACTGACCCTAAAGCCGCCTGATGCAATACATAATCTACACCTTTCATCGCTTTTTTACACGTGTCCAAATTCCTAATATCACCTTCTATTAGCTCACAATTATCATTTTTAATAAAATCTTCTATATTCTTTCTATGGCCTGTTGCAAAATTATCAAATATAACAACCTTTTTTGCGTTATATTTCAATAGGTATTCTACTAAATTAGATCCTATAAATCCAGCCCCTCCAGTAACTAAAAAAGTTAACTCAGATAATGAAGTATTGTGATATTTTTGTTCAAACATAATTACAATCGTTTATCTGAAATCTCAGCGCTTAAATTACCTTTTACATCATAAATTATTGACTTATCTTTTCTAAGTTTTATAAAATCTAAGGTTAAAAACTCAGCATGAGCGACTGTATGTACAATTGCATCATATTTTTTATCTATTGATTGGGTTGTGTCTATTCCATATTCATATTTCACTTCGTTTGAGGACGCCCAAGGGTCATATACATCTACATCCATGTGAAATGATTCTAACGCTCTATATACATCAATAGCCTTAGTATTTCTAATATCCGGACAATTTTCTTTAAACGTAATTCCTAACATTAACACCTTTGCTCCTTTTATAGGTATTTCATTTTGGACCATTAGTTTTAACACTTCCGTAGCCACATAATCCCCCATACTGTCATTCAATCGTCGTCCTGCTAAAATTATTTCAGGATGATAACCTACTTCTTGAGCCTTTTGTGCCAAATAATATGGATCAACTCCTATACAATGACCCCCTACTAAACCAGGTGTAAATGATAAAAAATTCCATTTAGTTGCTGCAGCTTCTAACACTGCATGTGTATCTATTCCTAATTTATTAAAAATTTTAGCAAGCTCATTTACAAAAGCTATATTTATGTCTCGTTGTGAATTCTCTATAACTTTGGCAGCCTCTGCTACTTTAATTGTGGGCGCTAGATGTGTTCCTGCTGTAATTATTGATGCGTATAAATCATTGACTAGTTTCCCTATCAATGGAGTGGAACCCGAAGTAACTTTTTTAATATTTGTTACCGTATGTTTTTTATCTCCTGGATTAATTCGTTCTGGAGAATAACCAGCATAAAAATCTTTATTAAAAGTCAACCCGCTTACAGCTTCCAGTACAGGCACACAATCCTCTTCTGTAGCTCCAGGATATACAGTTGATTCGTATATAACTATATCCTCTTTTTTTAACACCTTCCCTATAGTTTCAGATGCCTTAATTAACGGGGTTAGTATGGGCCTATTATTTTTATCAACTGGGGTAGGAACCGTTACAATATAAACATTGCAATCGCTTAAGTCCTTAGTATCACAGCTTAACTTTAATCCGTTACTAATCTTATTAAGAACAGATTGTAAACTATCATCAGACACTTCTAATGTAGCATCATGTCCATTATTTAACTCGTTTACTCTATTTTGATTTATATCAAATCCAATTACTGAATATTTTTTAGCAAACTCAACAGCTAACGGTAAGCCAACATAGCCTAAGCCTATAACAGCGATCTTTTTATCTTGTAAATTCATTTAAAAAAATTCTTTAATCCTTTCGCAGCAAATGTAAAGTAATAACCCCATTACATTTTATTTAATTATACCACAAAAATCTAATATTTATATATATTCTACAATAATGTAAAAATCTTTTCAAATGTTAGTTTTAAAAAAAACACTTACCCCTGTTGTGTTATTTTAATAACTGCTACACAATCATCAAAAATTAATATTTTCACACAATAACATTACTGCTACCCTTCCTTTTTAAGGATAGCAAACAATTAATTTATTTGATTAAAGAAATTGCTTCTTTAAGACTATTTCTCCAATAAGGAATTTCTATTCCTAAGTTGTTTTTTAATTTAGTTTTATCCATCACACTAAAACGTGGTCGTTTTGCTGGTGTTGGATATGCTGATGTAGGAATAGCATTAGTTACAATTTTTGTATTTGTTATCTCAAAAATTGCTTTAGCAAAATCATACCAACTAGCTACCCCTTCATTACTGTAATGATACACTCCAAACTCATTACTATTACTTTTAATTATATGCACTACAACCTTCGCTAAATCTTTAGCATAGGTTGGATTACCTATTTGGTCAGAAATAATACCTAATTCATTACGATCTTTACTTAAACGGAGCATAGTTTTCATAAAATTGTTTCCGTATTCCGAATACAACCATGATGTTCTAAGTATAAAATATTCTTTTAAAATAGATGAAATCGCTATTTCTCCTTCTAATTTTGTTTTACCATAAACTGAAAGAGGTTTTGTTTCATGCTCTTCAGTATATGGAATATTTGACGTTCCATCAAACACAAAATCAGTTGAAACATGTATTAACTTTGTATTAGTATTCAAACAAGCTTCTGCTAAATACTTTGGTCCTAATACATTTACTTTCTGTGCGCTATCTTCATCTGATTCTGCTTTGTCCACAGCAGTATATGCTGCACAATTTACACAAAAATCGAAATTAGTTTTCTTGAAAAAAGAAGTAACTGGTTCCTTTTTAGTAATATCCAACTGCTTAGAATTGGCAAAAGTAAATTTAATAGTTGGCTCACTTAATGAAAGTGCTTGTAAACACTGTCCTAATTGTCCATTTGCTCCTGTCACTAAAATAGTTATCATCTTAAAATAAGTCTTTAGTTGTTGGTAGTATTAAATCCTTTTCAGATACTAAAAACTCACTTGGATTTAAAATCCAATCTATATTTAGTGCCCCATCATTATATATAATCCCTCCCTCAGAAGCTTTATTATAAAAATTATCACACTTATAATTAAATACTACAGTATCACTTAACACTATAAATCCATGTGCAAATCCTCTTGGCACAAATAATTGTTTTTTATTTTCTGCTGATAATCGAACCGCTTCAACTTGTAAAAATGTTTCTGATTCTGGTCTAATATCAACAGCTACATCTAACACTTCACCATGAATTACCCTAACTAATTTTGCTTGGGCATGTTCTCCTTTTTGAAAATGCAACCCACGCAATACGCCTTTAGTAGAAAATGACTCATTATCTTGTACAAAATCTACTTTTGAGCCCGTTAATTCTTCAAATTTTTCTTTGTTATAACTTTCAAAAAAATACCCTCTGTCGTCATTAAACACCCTTGGTTCAATAACAAAACATCCTTTAAGTTTCGTTTCAGTAACTTTCATTAATCTTCAATAATACTGATTAAATGTTTTCCATATCCACTTTTTAATAATGGAGTAGCCAATATTCTTAATTCATCTTTAGATATAAAACCTTGTCTGTATGCAGCCTCTTCTATTGCTCCTATTTTCAACCCTTGACGTTCTTCTATTACTTGAACGAATTGAGATGCCTGCATCAAAGATGTAAACGTACCAGTATCTAACCAAGCTGTTCCTTTGTCAAGTATACTTACTTTTAGTTTTCCCTGTCTTAAATACTCTTTATTCACATCGGTTATTTCAAGTTCTCCTCTGTGACTAGGTTTGATATTTTTAGCTATTTCTACCACATCATTGTCATAAAAATAAATCCCTGGTACTGCAAAATTAGATTTTGGTTTTTCTGGTTTCTCCTCTATAGAAAGTACTTTGCCATTTGGATCAAAATCAACCACACCATATCGTTCGGGATCATGTACATGGTATGCGTATACTATTCCACCATCTGGATTGTTATTTTCCCTTAACAAATCTCCTAATCCTGTACCGTAAAAAATATTATCCCCTAGTACTAATGCAACCTTTTCCTTCCCAATAAAATCAGCCCCTATAATAAATGCTTCTGCTAAACCATTAGGGTGTTCCTGAACAGCATATTCAAAACTACATCCTAACTTTTTTCCGTCTCCCAATAATTTTTCAAATAATGGTAAGTCTTGTGGTGTTGAAATAATCAAGATTTCTCTAATACCAGAATTTATTAATGTTGACAAAGGATAATAAATCATCGGTTTGTCAAAAATTGGCATTAACTGCTTACTTACCGAAAGAGTAAGTGGGTGCAATCTTGTTCCTGATCCTCCTGCTAAAATAATCCCTTTCATGTTTTTATTTTTTATATTTATTAACGTACCAAGTTATGGTTTTTAATATTCCAGACTCAAAATTTTCATCCGCTTTCCACCCCAATTCTTTTTCAATTTTGGAAGCATCAATTGCATATCTAAAATCATGACCAGCTCTATCCTCTACAAAACTCTTTAATTCCTTGTAGGAATTTCCATTTTCTCTAGGAGTTTTCTCATCTAATATAGCACAAATAGTATCCACTATATACATATTTGTACGTTCGTTTCTACCCCCAATATTATATGTTTCACCAGAAATCCCTTTATTAAAAGCAATTTCAATTCCTTTACAGTGATCTAAAACATATAACCAATCACGAATATTTAATCCGTCTCCATAAATTGGTATATTTTCTTCTGACAGACATTTTCTAATGATTGTAGGTATTAATTTTTCATCATGTTGATTAGGCCCATAATTATTAGAACAATTAGTCGTAACCACGTTCATACCGTAAGTATGAAAATAACTACGTACAATAAAATCAGATGATGCTTTTGAAGCACTATATGGGCTATTAGGAGCATATGGTGTCGATTCCATAAATAATCCTTCCTTTCCTAAGGTACCATATACTTCATCAGTAGACACATGTAAAAACCTAGAATTTGTGTGCTCAGATTTCACCTTGTTAGGCGCATCCATCCATGTTTTATAAGCGACATCTAATAAATTAAAACTTCCAACAATATTCGTTTCAATAAATGCCCCTGGATTTTTAATTGAATTATCTACATGTGATTCTGCAGCAAAATGAATCACATCAGTAATTTGATGTTTTTCAAATAGTCCTTCTAGTAAAGTTCTATCACAAATATCCCCTTGAATGAAATGATATCTTTCATGGTCAGCTATGCTTTCCAAGTTTTTTAAATCTCCTGCATAGGTAAGTTTATCCAAATTATAAACAACTACTCCTTCATTATTTAATATATGCTCAACAAAATTTGAACCTATGAACCCTGCTCCTCCTGTGATTAATATCTTCTTCATTAATTATTCTTATTATAATTTGCAACAAATCTATTAAACTTCATACCAAATAACCCCAACAACACTAAAATAAAAGCAGCAATAGGGAACATAAACTTCATTCTATTAAAAGTTCCTCCATTTACAGAACCAATTAACTGAAAATCTGAAACTACTTCAAACAACTGATTCTCTTTAATAGCTTCTTCTTCAAGAATTGTTAATTTTTGTTGCTCTGCTATTTGTAATTGTAATATTTCAAATTCATTCGTTTTTTCAGTTTCATCAGACAATTTTATAGCTGTATTCCCGAACAACTCCACTGTTTGGGATTTATTTTTAGACAACTCAGCGATGTAAACATTTTTCAAAGAATCTATATCCTTTAATGACTTTTCGATAGAGGCTTTTTTTAATTTAAACAACGTATCTTTTTTCCGTTTGTTTTCTTCAGAATAAATCTCAGATTTAAATGTCTTTTTAAAACCTTCTGACAGCTTTCCAAACACATTATTTATTGATGATTTTACTTCAATTTCATATAAAGAAGCGTCATAAATATTTATATTCTCAACAAATCCCTCATAAGTGACCGTTGCTGCAGCTGTAGAATCTAAGGATTTCATAAATGAATTGAATAATCTTGTTTTCGCTTTTTCACTTTCAGGACCATCTTTAATATCAAACCCTATAAGACTTTTCGCTTCTTCTTCTGTTAAATCAAAAATACCTGACAACTTAACAAGTTCTCTATTCCCAACTAACTCATTGTAATACCTAATATTAGTAACCAATTGATATTTACTATCAAACAAAGGTTTTACAATCATTTTTGAAGTATATACTTTTGGCTTATACCCATCATAAGCATAACCAATTCCAAAAGCCACAATAACAGTAATCGCAACTTTAATAAAATTTTGCTGTAGCACTTGAAGAAAAGACATCAGCACATCAAACACCGTTATAAACCCGCTAAAAATTAGTCTAAAAAATGACTTTACTTTATTTTCAAAAAAACCAAATAATTGTAATAAATCTATTTCTTCAGAATTGTTTTTATCATTCATACTCTTCCTTTATTGCCTTTATTTATTTAATATTTGCTTTAATATATTTTGTGTAATAATGTATGTTGGCTTTACACCAGTTGTCCCCAAGCCCCCGGAAGCTAATGTACTTCCTGTTTCTAATGGATTATCCGAAGCGTAGTATGCGTAACGCACTTTTACATCCTTAGCAATACTCCCTCTTACTTTTGAAGCTGATTGAATTGCTTTTTGATAGTGTGCTCCTTCCATTTCCAATCCAATAACATTCCATGTTGACTCATTGAAGAACTTTAAAATATCCTTGTTTTGTAATGATGTTCCTAAAACTGTAATCATTGCTCCTTCAACAACATTGATATCATCATGAGTAAAATCTTTTGCCGTTAATTCATTCTCAAAAGGATAATTATCTGCGGTACCTTCAAAAATATGCGCAGAAGGAATCATCACATCTCCCTTACCTCCCTCTAAGATCCCAGCTTTACCCATAATTGACACCGTTTTGACATCTAAATGAGTTAATGAACCATTTTGTTGATAAGGCCTAAATAACTCGTCTATAGTTTCATAAGCTTGCTCACCAAAAGCATAATCCATAACAACAATAACTTCATTTTTAGACTTATCTATTTTAGAAATGTCGAAAATTTGCACATTGATATTTGTTCCGGACTCATCTTTTAAATAAATCATTCCGTTACCCAACGCTTTTTTTGAAACTTTATTGCGTAAGTCGCTATTTTTATCCTCACTCAAGGTTTCGTATATTTCAAAGCTAGATTTATTTTTTAATTCAGCCTTTAATGCTATTGGCACAAATAATGTATTCATTACACTGTGCATATTAGCACTAATAACATGAATAGGTTTACTCAACAAACCTTCATTAATTAACGCTTCTTTAATATTATTTGCCCATATTTCCCCATGAATATGATGTCCAATTCGTTCTCTTAAAACTGGTGTAAAAGTCACTACTCGTTTTTTTTCACCTGTTTCCTCTTCAATGGCTAGCTTTCCTAACCAATATATAATACTTAAGAAACGATCCGGATTTTTCTCCTCAGCATAATCATTATAAACATTTGACACTTCTGCAAATGTTCTTCCTAATATATTTGCAGTATGTGTTAAAGCAATTTCTTTTTCTTTTACGGTTAGTTTTTTCGTTTTTTGAACCGCTTTTTCAAGCTTTAACCAGTCTCTTTTTAGTTCTCCATTGTCTCCAATAATTACACGCTTCATTATTTTATGCGACTCTAGAAACAAAAATGTAAGATGCGTAAGAATATCATAAATTTCAGAACGACCTCTGGTAATTTCAATATTCATTTGCTCCTTATCAATCCTATAACAATTCCTCCTTCTTTTCGAAGGGATAATCACTTCAAAATGTGATTTTGAATATCCCTCATCTGAAGTTAAATTAATGAATTTACATTCTTCAATTCCTATTGGAAGCCTATCAATAACGTATTTTAATCCGTTAAGTTCTACTTTTTCATCCGCTATTGAACCGTAAATCTCTGGTCGTAAAAGCAACAATGCTTCACGTAAAGTTTCCCCAGAAATCCCCATAGGTTTATAAAAACCTCGATTAAACAAATGACGCATTGTTACGTACAAACGTTCTATGGCATTTGAACTCTCTTGTGCTCTTGTTCTTATTATTTCTTTATTTATGCTACTCATACTGGATAATTGTAAGCAAATATAGGCGTTTCCAACGCTAAATGCAGAATTTAGATAATTTATCTGCTATAGCTCTATCGTCAGAAAGTCTTGGCAACTTATTTTGCCCACCTAATTTCCCTATAGATTTCATATAATTTTGAAACCCGTTCTTAGTAATTTTTGTAACTACTAATGGTCGCAACACCTTTCCTTTTATCAGATCAAAATAATATGCATTTTGATTTTGTAAGGCTTGATCCATAGTTGACGAAAAAGCCTTCATGTCTTCTGGTTCATTTTCAAATTCAATAAACCACTCATGATATGGCAATCCTTTTTCTGGAGTTATTTGAGGTGCTACTGTAAATTCATTTATACGAATGTTTGTTCCTGAAACAGCTTTTTGTAGTGCTTGTTCCACTTCTTTCCCTATGACATGTTCTCCAAAAGCAGAAATAAAGTGTTTTATCCTTCCCGAAACCACAATCCTATAAGGTTTAGTTGATGTAAACTGTACAGTGTCACCAATATTATACGCCCACAGTCCTGCTGTAGTAGATATAATCATTACATAATTAACTCCTAGCTCAACATCTTTTAATGTGATTCGTTTTGGGTTATCATTAGAAAAATCGGTTACTTTTATAAATTCATAAAAAATCCCCGAATTCAATTGCAATAGCATTCCTTTTTCTTTTTGAGAATCTTGAAAGGCGAAGAAACCTTCCGAAGCAGGATACAACTCAATACTATCTACTTTTCTACCTATTAAACTTTCAAAGGTGTTGCGATACGGCTCATAGTTTACTCCTCCGTAAATAAACAAATTGAAGTTCTTGAACAGCTCTCCGATTGGTTTACCTGTTTTTTCTACTAATTTTTCAAAATACATTTGCACCCAAGATGGAATACCAGAAATAATAGACATATCTTGGCTAACTGTTTCTTCTATTATAGCATTTACTTTAGTTTCCCAATCATCAATGCAGTTTGTTTCCCAACTCGGCAGTCTGTTTTTAAGCAAATATTTAGGTACATAATGCGCTACAATCCCCGATAACCTCCCTAGTTTCACTCCATTTTGTTCTCTTAAAACTGGACTTCCTTGTAAGAAAATCATTTTACCATTTACAAAGTGGGTATTTTTCGTTTCCGCTATATAACACATAATTGCATTTCTTGCATTTGTAGTATGCGTCGGCATAGATTCCGAGGTAATAGGTATGTATTTTGCTCCAGAAGTTGTTCCAGATGTTTTTGCAAAATACAACGGTTTTTTTGGCCAAAGAATATTCTCTTCGCCAGCAACTACCTTGTCTATATAAAATCGCAATCCTTCGTAGTCTCTTACTGGAACTTGTTTTACAAAATCACTATGAGAATTAATACTTACAAAATTATGATCTTTACCAAACATTGTGCCTGTTGCAGTACTAATCAATTCTTGAAAAACAGACTCTTGGGTTTCTAACGGATTATAAATCCATTTATTCATTTTACTTTTAACTCTAAAAGCAAAAGGTAATGCTAATATCGATTTTAAAGACATATTAAAAAGCAATAAAGTTTGTTGGATCCAAGGCATAGCCCTCACTCCATAATTCAAAATGCAAATGCGGACCAGTAGTTAACTCTCCAGTGGCTCCAGAAAAAGAAATTACTTCTCCTGTTCTCACATAGTCTCCTTGTGATTTATTTATAGATGAATTGTGCTTATAGACTGACAACAAATTATTTACATGTTCAATAATTACAACATACCCAGTATCGGCTGTCCATTCAGCAAAAATAACCCTTCCATCAGCTACCGATTTAACTGCTGTACCCACAGCAACAACAATATCTACAGCAAAATGCTTTTTCTCCTGACTAAACCCTTCTGATATATTTCCTTTTACAGGAGGGAATAAAACAAAGTTTTCTTTCCGGTTATCCGTTTCCAATAAATTAAATTTATCCTCTCGAGCTACTTTTTTTCGCAATAATGAATCTTCTGTCGATGTTGGTATAGACACAAAGGCTGCATCATTACTAATTTCTTTCTGAGTTTTTTCTATACTATCGACAGGAAATACCTTTCCAGTCAATACCATTCGAATACTATTTAATTGTTTTTTATTTGTTCGCAATGCAATTTCTAACGAATCAGCTTTTTTGGCAAGCATAATTGCATCATTCTTTAATTTCGTTGAAGAATATCCCGGAATATATTCTCGTAAAGGTGTAAAAGCAATAAGAATTGTAGTAAGAGCAATTAAAGCAATTACAGAAAAACCTGTTAACACAAACACATTTAATCGCGTAAGATTGAAGGATACTTTTTCTTCAAAAGTATTATCATTTAGAATAACCAAACGGTATTTACTCAGTAACTTTTGTTTAAATTTTTCTTTTTTACCAGCCATAATAGCACAAATATAATCCATAGCAACACTAAAATTAAGTTTTAAACGCTTGTTTTCAACTTTTCTTAGTAAATTTGTAGAGTAAATATAATAGTACTATGATCTCAACAATAATCCCATTAGCATTCGGTGCACCACAAATTGTTTTAATAGCAGTTGTTATTTTATTACTTTTCGGTGGAAAGAAAATTCCTGAATTAATGAAAGGTCTTGGTGGCGGAATTAAAGAATTTAAAAAAGCTACTAAAGAAGAAGAGGAAGAAACAAAAAAAGTAAAAGACTCTAAGGAGTAATTTTTGCTTTTCAACAAATCAATAATCATAAACCTTCCCGTAAAACGGAAGGTTTATTTATTTTATACGTTTTTTGATTACTCTCAAAATAACCATGCCCCACTATGTTAAAAACAACTCTTAGAAAACAATATAAAACCAAACGAAATGGTTTAAGAAATAGCGAAATTGATGAGTTCAGTTTACAAATAGCCAACCGTATACTTGAGCTTTCTATTTGGGATAAAACATATTATCACTTGTTTTTAAGTATTGAAGAACAAAAAGAAGTACAAACAGAATACATCCTCCATGTTTTACACGCTAAAGACAAAGAGGTGGTTGTTTCTAAAAGTAATTTTGACACCTTGGAACTCACCAACTATCTACTTACTGACAATACTAAAATTACAATAAACACGTATAACATCCCCGAGCCAATAGACGGTATAGAGGTCCCTCATAACAAACTAGATGTTGTTTTTATTCCGTTACTAGCGTTTGATAAAAAAGGAAATAGGGTTGGCTATGGAAAAGGATTTTATGACAACATGTTGCGAAAATGCCCTGCAAATTGTATTAAAATTGGGGTCTCCTTTTTTGAAGCAACAGAATCATTAATTGAAGATACCTTTGAAGGAGATATTCCTTTAGATTACTGTGTAACACCAAAGAAAATATATACTTTCAAGTAAACACACTTATAACCCAACACCACTTAATTTAAAGCTAAATAAAGTTCGTATCACACTGTCCCGATAGCTATCGGGATATTGAAATGTTATCAAAAAATTAAGATTTACAAGCCTTCAACAGACTCAAGTCCAAATCATTATTCTCCTAAAAACAATGCTTTTAGCTCCTTTGCATCAGTGGGCTTCATTCTTCCACCAAGGATTAAACTCAATTGTTTACGGCGTAATGCCCCGTCAAAACGTTCTTTTTCTAAATCCGTTTGGGGATCAATTTCTGGAACTTTTATTGGCGTACCAGTTCCGTCCACAGCAACAAAAGTATAAATACCTTCATTAGCTTTTGTACGTAAACCTGATTCTCTATCTTCAATCCAAACATCAATATACACTTCCATTGAACTTGTAAAAGCTCTAGAAACTTTTGCTTCAATAGTAACTACACTTCCTGTTGGTACTGCCTTATTAAATGCCACATGATTTACGGATGCAGTAACTACAATACGTCTGCAATGTCTTCTAGCGGCAATACTTGCAGCCCTATCCATACGTGCCAATAACTCTCCTCCAAATAAATTATTTAGTGGATTGGTTTCTCCTGGTAATACCAAATCGGTAACTGTAGTTAAGGAATCTATAGGGTGCTTTGCCTTCATATCGCAATTTTTAAACAAAGATAAAGGAAAATAAAATTTCTAATGTGTTTTACGTAAGGATTAGTTCATATCCTTTACCAATAACCACGCGCTAGAGTTGTGTGATTTTTTAATTGCTTTCAATGTAGTTAACGCTTCTTCTCTATCAACAATACTGGCATATACTACTTGGTGCAATCCATATTTATTTTGCCCTATTTTTCTAGAAGAAAAACCTTGCGTTTCCAATTGAATGATTTTATTATCAGCATTTTCTTCAAATCGAAATGCTCCTGCAATAATGTGATAGCGTCCAATTTCCTTTTTCTCAACAGCAACATTAAAAGTTACTTCTGGGACTTCAATAGGATTAACACTAAAAAAAGAAGCTTCTTGTACATCTGCTTTCTGTGCATTATAGAACTTTAGTTGTTCTTTTTCATTATGCTCTGCAACTTCAATATTCTTTTTATTTACATATTGACTTCCAAAAACTCCCGACAATCCTAAAGCCACTACAGCAACTGCTGCATATTTTAGATAAGATCGTTTTACCTTAACTCTAGTTTCCGGAATAAAAGCAATTGGCGCCTTTTCTTCCAACACCGTAACTACCTCCTTGTACTCTTCTCGTAAAACAGGTTTTTTATATGTTGACTGTAAGCCGAAAGCACTGGTTAAATAATTGATTTCTTCTAATGGTAAAAACTGTAATCTCCCTTCATTATTTAATGAAAAATGACCGATTTTAGCTACTAAAATTGTTTCTCCAGAAACTAAATTTCCTTTAATAGTTGCCACATAATCACTAATTTTACTCACTGCTTCTGTATAGGTACAATTATCCGTAACTACAATATGATTTGCCAACAAACCATCATTTTGCTTTAACTGTTCGTTAAATGAAATAATTTTTCTTGGCGGTAAAAACACATTTGTACTAACATCTATTTTAGCAGTTTGCTTTTGTGTTAAAAACGCTCCAAATTCAGGAACTAATACACATTCATATCGGTAAAGTAAGTCGCTAATGTAGTTTGTTAAAGCCATTGAAAAACACTGATTGGTTGTAGTACAAATTTACATTTTTTTAAAAAAGGATTAATATGGTTATACAATAGTTATTAACAATCAGATATTTTCGGTAACTTTAAACTGATAACCAAAGCATTAAATGAACAGCTCAGAATTATTATACACACTTGCTCTACAAAAAGCGACTAAAATCGGGGATATTACCGCAAAAAAACTCATACAACATTGCGGCTCACCAGAAGCTATTTTTAAAGAAAAGGAAAGTGTTCTTCAATCGATCAACGGAATTGGAAGCTTTATAAGTAACTCCATTAAAAATAGCACGCTATTAACTGCCGCTGAAAAAGAGCTCAACTATTTACAGAAAAACAACATTAATCACTGGTATTTTCAAGAAGAAGACTACCCGGAACGACTAAAAAATTGCATTGACGGACCAATACTCTTGTTTCACTCGGGAAATATCAATCTTAAAAAACAAAAAATAATAAGTATTGTAGGCACTCGTAATATTACCAATTACGGGAAACACCTGTGTGAAAAACTCGTAGACGAATTAAGTATTTTAAGCCCTGTTATTGTATCTGGTTTTGCTTACGGAACGGATATTACAGCACATAAGGCAGCAATAAAAAACAATTTACAAACTATTGCTTGTTTAGCACATGGATTGAATCAAATTTACCCAAAAGCACATAAAAAATATATGCATCAGGTTGAAGAAAATGGTGGCTTTGTAACCGAATTTTGGAGCACTTCGAATCCTGACCGTGAAAATTTTGTTAAGAGAAATCGGGTAATTGCTGGTTTATCAGAAGCAACTTTGGTTATTGAGAGTGCCGAAAAAGGAGGAAGTTTAATTACAGCCGATATTGCGAACTCCTACAACAGGGAAATCTTTGCCCTACCGGGAAGACCCGAAGATAAATTAAGTGTTGGTTGTAACAACCTTATCAAACTACAGAGAGCACAACTAGTAACTTCCGCAGCGGATATTATATACATGCTCAATTGGCAAACAAAAAACACTAAAAAGAAAGTAATACAACCTCAGCTTTTTATTCAACTAAATGAAACAGAAGAAAAAATTGTAACTTTTTTAAAAGGAAAGGATAAAGTCGATTTAGACACTATTGCTGTTTCTTGTCAATTACCTATATACTCCATATCATCAGCCTTATTAAATTTGGAACTGAAAGGATTAATTAGGCCACACCCAGGAAAGAGTTTTGAATTGATTGGATGACATATAAGGACATAAAAAAACCTCCTTCACTATTGAAGGAGGTTTTTTATGTTTGTTGTATGTAAATTAGTTTGCTAATATACTAAGATCTTCAACATGGTAAGAACCATCTAAACTAGAATCTGTACCAGACCCTACAAATTTAAATCCAACATACATAGTACCTGAGTAACTTGACACATCAATTAATCCTGAATCGATAAAATCATACCATGAACTACTTTCATTTGCAATGTTAGCTGATATTGGAGTCCAAGTTGCTGCTAAAACATCAATTCCGTCAAAATCAGTAGAAACAAAAACTTCTAATGTATTGTTTACATCATCATCTAAATGATGCTGTGCAGTCTTAAAATTTAAGTACTCATTACTTTGAGCATCCATATCAATTCCTGGAGAAATTAACCATCCAATGTTTGACACATCATTTGTATTATAAGCACTAAATTCTGCATAACCATTTCCTTGATAAGCTTGCTCAGTCCATAATTCACTTCCTTCTTCAGCAAAATTAACCCAATCAGTGAGGTTTAAGTTTGTATTATCAACAGCTGTATTAAAATCTTCACTAAAAATATATGTAAAGTCATTAATATCTAATGGTGTACATCTAGAATCGTCCATGTTTACATCATTAACTGTATTTAATACTAATACAAAATTATCACCATAATAATCTTTAGCTATAACACCAGCAATTGTACCTCCACCTGCAGGTAAAACAAAATCTTTAAAGTTTGCAAAAGTACTAGACTCTAATATAAAGTTTGTGTATCCAAAACCTTCACAAGACTCCATAGTTCTTGGAGAATCAAAATCATCATAAGGACTTACAAAAGGGTCTGTTCCAGCAATGTTTGATGCAAACTGAGCATCAGATACAGTAACATAAATACCCACATGCGCTCCATTTATTTGAGAAAAAGTAACAGGTAAAGCAGTTAATGGAGTAGTAACGGCTGAACGTAACACTTGTAAATTCGCTCTGTTTTCAGATATTCCATCAACCTCATCAACATCAACAGCACCACCAATTGCAGTTACACCATCTCCGTTTTTTGATTCACCAATATAAAGGTCTTGCAAGTTGATATATACTTCTCTACCTAAATTAAATTTAGCAAAAGTATCTGTCATGTTAATTAGTACCTTGATACCAACGGTTGGGTTAGTAGGGTCATCTTGTAAGAAAAATTCTTTATAAAAGTTCCCTGATACATCTGAAGAAGACACATATCCTTTTACATATATTTCAGAAGCTATTGCATGTACTTCTCCATTCACATACAAATCCTTTACGTATTGAATAGAAACTTCTTGAAAATCTGGGTTAGCTAATAAAGCATTTAAATTTAAATTTTCAACAACTCCTAAATCTGAAGGGATAGAATAATCATCATCATGCACACAGGCTGTAAAGATTCCTACAAAAAGGAATATTGCTACTAATTTTAGTATATTAATTGTTTTCATTGTTATTCAATTTAATGTTATATAATAAGACGAAATCAAAGCTTCATCATTTCTTTTATTATCTGTTTATTAAAATCTTAAGTACATATTCATATAATATGTAGTTCCTCTACCAAACCAGTATCTATTTCCGAATACTTTTTTCTCACGTTGGCTTTCAAGCAAAGCACTAGAATAGTTACCGTTTCTAGCGTACTCAAACCCACCTGTTTTATAAGTTTGATTTAATACATTATTGATAGAAGCAAAGAAACCTATATACTTATCACCAATTTTCCAAGATTTACCTCCAACAAGATTTACCAACATATAACTGTCAAATTTTTCTTGAGCAAGTAATTTTTCAGCTACAACTGCGTCATAATCATTAATAGGTAATCCATCAGCATCTAAAGCAAAATTTGTTGTTCTAGTAACTGGCGCTGCATCTATATAAGAATTTGAAAAGAAGTTTGCAGTTGCACCAAACCACCAGTATTTAGGGTCACGGTATTCAAAACCAATACTTCCAGCACGTTGTGGGCCACCTGCAACTTTATAATCTTTTAAGCTTGCTTCACCTAACCCCTTTATTCCTAACGGGTAACTTGTAGCATCATCTGTTGGATCATTTGCGTCATCCAAGAAATCATCAGACCCTAAATAAACATTTGGATTGTTTGTGTAAACTGATTCTCCAAAAGCCAATGCTCCTTTAATTTTTATCGTTGGTGTTACTTGTGCTTCTGCACCAAATTCTATACCCATATTTTGAGTATTTATTCCAGTAACAGCTTCTTGTACAAAATTAGCTGAATCTGTTAAACCTGCTAAACCATCAACATAATAAAATGCAACTTCTGTAGCATCTTTCTTAGTTGAATAATACCCTGTTAAACGTGTTTTAAAAATAGATGATCTAAAAATATAACTCGCATCTATAGATGTTGTTTTTTGCTCAGAAAAATCTGGATCTATATCAGAAATCACTAAATTATTTTGTCTAGAATTTAAGAAACTATTCCTAACATTTGGCGCGTCTTGAATATATGCTCCATTAAAGTCCAATAGGTGCTTTCCAGATATTTTATATGTTGCTCCAGCCTTAGCTCCGAATTTAGTGAAATCTAATTTTTCACCTTTCCCTAAAGAACTAATATTGTGAACAGGATCTATAAAATGCTCATCTAAGTACTTACCATCTCTTTGGTATGTAGTTTTTCCATACTGACCACCAATGTAAAAGTCAACTTTATTATACTTGAATTGTGCTTGTGCAAATGCATCGTATAAAACAGCATCAATAGTGTAATCATATTTAAAGGTATCACCCTCTCCAACTCTTCTACCTGGAGTTAATGCGTTACTACTTACATTATCAAAATAATCCTTATCCTCATAAGAAGTTGCTCCAAATAAGTCCAACACTTTAGCGTAGTTGCGTGATTCTAGTGATGAATAATTTACAGCAGCATTTAAACTAATATTTTCTGCCAATTCTGTATTTAAAATAGAATTAAAAGACCATTGTTTGTCATCATTCCTATCTTCATATAAAACATAGCCAGGGTTGTTAGGGTTAGATAAGTTAGCGTCATATAAAGCGTTCCAATTTAATTGACCGCCTTTTAAGAAGTCTTGTTCTAAAACATATGCATCAGCCAATGTTTGCGTTGTAGTTTCCCAACGTAATGCAGAACTTGGTAAATTTTTGTAGTACGTAGGGTCAGGGTTTCCTGCGTTATAATCTATACGACTATTACTTATATGTCCAAACTGGTATGCAACATTTGTATTTAATGTAGTTTTATCAGAAATAGTCCAGTAATGATTTAACATTAAAATTGGCTCTTCAATTTCTTTGATACGAGAGTTTCTTTTTTCTCCATCTTGATAACCCCAATAAGAATTATACTGCCTGTCTTTTAAATCAAATACTTCTTGAGTCATCGCAGAGGCCTTTCCTCTTCTGTTTGGTGTATAAATAGAAGTAAAATTAATACTGTGTTTGTTGTTAATCTTCTTTTCTACAGCTGCATAAAATGAATTTGCGTCATAAAAAGTACCATCTTTATGTCCTTCTTCAGCCCATCTTCTACCAGCAGTAATGGTTAATGCCCATCCGTTGTCCATTAAACCCGTAGCATGAGTAGCCATTATTCTATTGGTATAACTTCTATTTGATGATGCGTAGGAAATACGAGTTCCTTTTCTAGCTTGAGCTGCTCTTAAGTTTACGTTTGTAGTCCCACCTATACCACCAAAGGTATATTCGTTTGCCTTAGAACCATTTACAAAATCTTGATTACGCATTACATCATTAATACCACCCCAGTCACTCCATTGTGGACGACCATTAAAAACTTTATTCATTCTGATACCGTTAAGTAACATGGTACCATTGTCTGAATCTAACCCTCTTACTCTAAAGAACGTCCCACTAAAATCAAAGGCTGCTGCTCTATCAAAAACATCTTTTGAAGATTGCAAAATTCCAGATGTGTTTGAAGAAACGCTTTCATCTTCGTCTAACTCGTCCTCAGATAAAGAAATAGTAAAGTCATCCGACTCTCCTATATCCTGATTTAAAATAATTGTAGAAAGATCTACTACTTTACCTTCTTCAATAATGATTGTAAAAGTTTTAGCATAATAGCCCTCTTTTACTACCATTAATAACTGTTCCCCTAAAGGCACATTGCTTGAAAAATTAAATTTACCTTCCTCATCTGTCGTTTGAGAAAGTGTTGCGCCTTTGATACTTACAGATACTTCCGAGATGGGATCTGTAGAGTCGGCATCGATTACTTGACCTTTAACTGTTGTTTGCTGTGCGTGCATAAATAGCAGGGTCGCCAAGCTTAACAATAATGTCAAAATTGTTTTTTTCATAAGTAATTTACTGATTAATATATAGTTTACCACACAGGAAAAAATAATTTCCCGCGTGCAAATGTACATCTTTTACAATAAATAACTATTTTTGGCCTGTAATTTGAAGTGGATTTTACAATAACTTAATACTATCTTAACAAACATATCCTTTTTAACAGATAAGTTTACTAGGATTAAACTTTTTACTTAAATGAATTTAAAAAACTTTTTACTACTTTCTTTAGTAGCCTGCATGAGTGTGAATATGAACGCTCAAAACAAGAAACGTTATAAAATTAATACCGTTGCTTTTTACAATCTTGAAAATCTTTTTGACACCATAAACGATCCTAACAAATTGGATGAAAAAAGTCCGCTTATGGAAATGAGCGAGAAAGAACGTGGATTGGTATACCCAAAAAAGATAAAGAATATGGCCCGCGTCATTTCTGAAATAGGTGTAAACCCTAAATATTCTAAAAATGCTCCTGCTGTAATTGGTGTCTGTGAAGTAGAAAACAAAGATGTGTTACATGATTTAATCAATGATCCACAATTAAGAGATAAAAATTATGATATTATTCATTTTGATTCTCCTGACGTTCGTAGTATAGATGTTGCTTTGTTATATCAGAAAAAATTATTTAAACCTACTAACTATAGTAAACATGAGTTGGTCATTTATGATGACAATACAAAAAAACGCATATTTACTAGGGATCAGCTTTTAGTAAGCGGTAATTTAGAAGGTGAAAAAATGCACTTTATCGTAAATCATTGGCCATCAAGAAGAGGTGGTGAAGCTAGAAGTAGACCGAAACGTGTCTCTGCAGCTCACTTAACAAAGAAACTAGTAGATTCATTACAAACCATTGATCCATACGCCAAAATTATTATTATGGGAGATTTTAATGATGACCCGTTTAATGTTAGCGTTAAAAAAGTGTTGAATGCCAAAGCAGAAAAAGAAAATGTTGAATTAAAAGGGATCTTTAACCCTATGATGAAAATGGCTAAAAAAGGTATGGGAACTCTTGCTTATAGAGATGCATTAAATATTTTTGATCAGCTAATGTTTACAAAACCATTTTTAGACAAGGACTTATCTACATTTAAAATATACAAAACTGGTATTTACAACCCTGCATATATGACTAATAAAAAAGGACGCTACAAAGGATATCCTTTTAGAAGTTTTGTAGGAGCAACATGGACTGGTGGATATGGTGATCACTTCCCTGTATACACGTACTTAATTAAAGAGGTACAGTAATAAAAAATACTATAGTAAAGAAAAAAGCGTGATAGGAATTAATTCCTATCACGCTTTTTTCTTTATGCTAATCTCGAGCTACCCTAACCATGCCTTCCATGGTATCATAGCTAACATTGCTACTAATGCTAATGTGTACGGTATAGCTAATGTTTTAAACTTAGCTGAAGACGTTCTTTTGTTTTTATGTTTAGAATATCCTATTGTTAATAATGTTATCGCAATTACCATCAGTAATGGGTGCTCTACATTTCTTAAACGCAAGGAAGCGTTTTTCATTATTTCTCCCATTTCAATTTCTCCAAAATTGTTTGCCACTACAAATAATACAATCCCTATTAATAATTGAATATGTGTAACTATTAAAGCAAACAAGGCTATTCTAAAGTCTTTAGAACCAAACTCTTTTTTAGTTATCATACCAATAATTGAATTTATAGTTGCCAATATCACTATCAACAACACTAAGTATGCCCAATAGGAATGTAAAAATTTAACTGTGCTCATAATTATTTCTTTTTAAATTAAAATGTTAGTTATTCTTTTTATAAAATTTCATGACTGCTGAATCATTCTGAGATGAATTTCCTAATGAATTAATATATTCTCTTGAAAGCTCCTTTCCTAGCTCCACTCCAAACTGATCAAAACTATTGATATTCAACAATATCCCTTGCACAAAAATCTTGTGTTCATATATTGCAATCAATGCACCTAATACTTCTGGAGTTAATTTCTTAATTAAAAAAGTAGTTGAAGGTGAGTTTCCTTTAAACACTTTATAAGGGTTATCTATCTCCTTTCCTTTAGTACCAAAAGCCAAAGCATTAGCTTGAGCAAGCATATTCGCAATTAACACGTCCTGATGCTCTGAATTTCCATGTAGTGAATTACAGAACCCAATAAAATCAGTAGCGATCATATTTGTACCTTGATGAAATAATTGCATAAAAGCGTGCTGTGCATTTGAACCAACCCCTCCAAAAACTACACTTCCTGTTTTATAGTTTACTTCTACACCGTTTCTATCAACTGATTTTCCGTTGCTTTCCATAAAACCTTGTTCTAAATACGGAACAAAATCTTCCAAGTAATATGAATATGGAATTACCGCCTCTTGGGTAGTCTGGAAAAAATTACTATACCAAACACTTAAAAAAGCCATTAATACAGGTATGTTTTCAGTTATATTTTCATTTTTAAATGATTCGTCTGCTTTTTGAGCTCCATTTAACAAAGCCTTATAGTTTTCATAACCCAAGCTCAAAGCTACAGAAATCCCTACTGCACTCCATAGTGAAAATCTACCACCTACCCAATCCCACATTGGGAAAACTCCATTGTTTTCGATTCCAAAAGCTACTGCTTTTTCTGGCTTAGCAGAAACCGCAATAAAATGCTTTTCAATTGCTTGTTCGGATAACTGATTAACAAACCAATCTTTTATAGTATTTGCGTTTTGTAAAGTTTCAGACGTTGTGAAAGACTTTGAAACAATTACAAACAAGGTCGTTTCAGGGTTTATTTTTTGAAGTGTTTCTTGCAACTCATCACCATCAATATTAGAAATATAGTGGGTGTTTAAATGATTCTTGTAATACTTTAATGCATTGCAAACCAACTTAGGACCTAAATCAGAACCACCAATACCTATATTTACTATATCAGTAAATGATTTACCCGTATGACCTTTTCTATCTCCACTAATTACTTGATTAGTAAATTGTTTTATCTTACTATTTACAGCATCTATTTCCGGTATAATATTTTTACCGTTTAATAAAATTTTATCTTCATTACTTCGTAAAGCCGTATGTAATACTGCTCTATTTTCGGTAAAATTTAGGTTATTTTCTTTAAAATATAACCCAATACTTTCTTTTAAATCTAATTCAGTTGCTAATTCTTCAAATAATTGAATCGTTTCCGAGGTCCATCGGTTTTTAGAAAAATCTACAAAAAAATCTCCCCAAGAAATACTCATTTGCGTTTCTCTTTGCTGATTATCCGCAAAAAATTCTTGTAAATGAATAGCCTTTAACTGCTCAAAGTGGGCAGAAAGTTTTTTCCAAGAATTCGTGTTTATTGGGTTTTTTCTAGAAAAACTCATTAATTATTGTCCTTATTAATTGGTGTTGGCTCGTATTTTATAGAATCTAATTGCTCTTTCAAAGGTTGAATATACGTCAAATAATCGGCTTTTAATTCTTCTTTTATTGGTTTTGCTGAAGGTAGTTTTTCTCGTAACGGATCTACTTGTCTACCATTTTTCCAAAAACGATAACAAACGTGTGGCCCACCTGTATTCCCTGTCATACCAATCCAACCTATAACATCACCTTGTTTTACAACTTGCCCTTTTTTCACATTTTGTTTACGCATATGTAAATACTGTGTGCTGTACGTACTATTATGCCTAATCTTCACGTATTTCCCGTTACCACCTCTTCTTGTAGACTCAATAACTGTTCCACTAGCTGTTGCCAAAATTGGGGTCCCTATAGCTGCAGCAAAATCAGTACCTTTATGAGGCCTAACTCTATTTCCGTAATATTTAATTCTGCGTTTTAAATTATATCTAGACGAAATTCTACTAAACTTTACAGGAGCTTTTAGAAACTGGCTTCTGAGTGTTTTTCCTGTTTCATCATAATAATCCATAATACCTTCTACAACATCTGATTTATAATCAAATGCATAAAAAGGTGTTTTATTGTGAGTAAAAACCGCTGACTTTATTTTATCAACTCCTACATAAATAGAATCTTCAATATATAATTCTGTAAAACTTAATTTGTAACTATCCCCTTTTTGTAAACGAAAAAAATCAATAGACCATGCATATATATCTGCCATTTCATGTGCAATATAAATGTTAAGTCCTGCTTCATCAATAGACTCCGACAAACTACTTGTAATTATACCAGAAGCAGTTCTTTCAACTCTTTTTACAGGCTTTTTTGCATTATATGCTTTTATAATTGAATCATTAGAAAAATCAAAAACAACATAATCTATTTTTCCAGGTTGATAAATAAAATATTGCGCTCTCTCTAAAGAATCTTTTGACCTTAAAATGGTATATCGTTTACCTATGTTTAACTTCTTTACATTAAAGGTATCTTTAGTAGCTTGTACTATCTCTTCTATTTTACCATATCCAATATGGCTTTCAAATAATAACTTTCCGAAGCTATCGCCTGATCTTATCGTATCAGTAAGTACATTAAAATCGTCCAAATTAAAGCCGAACTCATATTTAGGGGCTATTATTTCCTCTGGTTGAATTTCTTCAATAACCTGAATATTTTCTTCTTTTTTACAAGAATGCAATCCTATCAGAAGAATTGCTAACCATGCTATTTTTTGCAACTTTATAAACATATTTATCTACCCGTAGGTTAATTTATAGAGTGTTTCCTTAACAAACAAGGAATCGTTTCTATTAAACACCAAATATCACAAAAAAAAATGTGTGAACGTAGCGTTCACACATTTTTTTACATAAGTGCATATGTTAAATTTACCCTAACTAATTTACTATTATTTTAAACGGATGCTTCAAGCCTTTATATGCATCTAAATCAGCTTTTATTGACCCTACAGCCAAATCCGCTTGTAAACGTATTGGAATTTTATTTTTATCATCTGAAATCCAAACTGTTAAACTTTCTTTCTCTTTAAAAACCCTTCCTGATTGTACATATGGACGAAACTTTAAACAAGGTACTATTCCGAACTCTGTGTCTACAAGCTCTCTACCAAGAAACTTTAACTTAAACTCAAAATTTTCTTTATCAAAAAATAAATTGATTTTATATTCTTCACCAACTGTTAGATTTTTAGTATCCACATTATTTCTTAAATAATAAAATGCCGACAACATATCCTGAGTTCCAGTTTTTATCTCATGTGATGTTTTAACTTGATGTTTTACATCATAAACTAGAGCAGTTTTTTTTTGTTGATTAAACTCAATTTGAACATTTTTTGTATGTCCTCCTTCATTAATTTTTCGGATAAAACGCTGAGGATTACCCGTTTTTTTATCAAAATAAGTTTGATAATCGTCATCAACTTTAAAAAATAAACTTAATAAGCCCGTTGACTTCCCTCTACCTTTAATATGATACAATTCTCTCCCATTAACCAATCCATCATGAACTTGTAATGTAGCATAACTAGCAGTAAACATTCCATAATGAATCCGAAACTTAAACCACTCTCCTGTATCAAAAGCATTTTCTTGGGCATTGGTTTGTATACACAACAGAAGTATAAAGGCTATTAAAAAGTGTTTTTTCATAAGTATAGATTTTGGTTCTAGTTATGAGATTGCAATTACTATTCCAAAAGTAAGCAACTAGCATAATTCTAGTATAACAAGGTATGCATAAAAATGCTATTTTCGTTAAGGAATTTTATAGAGTGTTATACCATTTTGGTTTTAAAAAGAAAAAACGTTACCAATAACTGATAACGTTTTATTCTATTAACCAACCAAAACTATAAATTATGAAATAATTTAAAGTCACAAACGGGAACCACCCCGTTTGAGCGCGCAAAAGTACTTCCTTTTTTACGATATTCACATAAAAAATTAAATATTTAACATAACTTTAATAATTACACTGTGTTTTAGCTTATTATAAAATTATTCTGCAATAAAAACTGAGTTTTTAAGAAATTTCCTTACACCCTTCTAAATTATCAACTCCCCAATTATCTAATTCCTCTTGACTCCATAACTCTGGGAAAAAGATTCTTCTTTGATATCTCGGATGCATGTACTTCTGCCAATCACTTCCTCCTGTTGCAGCAGCATCACCTAAATACTTTTTAGCAGCGTTTAAATGATTAATTACCCAAGTAATATTTATGGTATGATCATAATGCCTCATAGCATTAATCAAACTCTTATCTTCCTGATATTCTGCGGGAAGTGTTTTGAACTTAGTCCAAAGATTAATTAGGTTATATTCTTTCATGAAGTCAATTAACTCAACTTTATATTTATCTTCAAAGTTTGTCAATAGTTTACTTTTTTCTCCTGTTTCGTAGTTCTTTCCGGCTACTTGCCAATACATATGCTCGAAAGCATGTTCGTAAGGGGTATTTCTATCAATTGATTTTCTAAACCTATAATCAATCAAATTAATTAATTCAGTGGAAGCAATTTCAATTTTTCTGTATTGCGCAGATTGGAATCCACTTGCAGGAGTTAAGGTATCTCTGAATTTCATGTATTGATCATACTCCATTCCATCACCCATTACAGTAAACGAACTCGATAGCATATCAAAATACCTACTAATCCTAGAAAGATGCATTACAAATTTTTCGGGCTTGATATCATCAGTATGTGAAATTTGTTGCATTTCCCAAAGAATCATTTTAAACAACAACTCATTGATTTGATGATACATTAAAAACACCATCTCATCTGGTAAATTTGTTCTCTGGGTCTGTAAACCCAATAACGCATCTACCTGAATAAAATCCCAGTATTTCATTGGTTCTGCATGCAATAACCCTGACAAATGCACATCTGCATCCTGTCCCATTGCCGCATATTTTTCATCTATAGCTTTTAATAATTTTTCTCTTTTTGTTGGCATTATTTTAATTTTTTCTCCTTAGTAATCACTCGTTTTCTTTTCTTAATACACATAGGTCTATATCCTCAGTAAAAGTACACGAGATATGAATTAAACCCACTAGTGAGATTAAGAAAACGGCGATTTAACGTTTAAAAAATTAGCTTTTGTATTTACTGCAAAACTCATAGATACATGTCCTTTTTATACATTAGTCGCTACACCAAAAATAGAATGAATTAACTCGTCTATTTTATTTTGTTCAAACAATCCTTCAATATCATGTTTCTCCATGATACCATCAATATATTTTGCTTGCTCCATTCCCTTTTTCCATGCCTCTGCATAAGGAATTGACGAAAATGATACCATAGAATATAAGGCTACATATTTACTTGGATATAATTCTTGAATTCTTCTTTCAAACTTCTTTTTTAACAAAAATTCAGGGTCAGCAACATAGTCACGCATTACCAAATAGTTATATTTTGATAATTCTTGAATTGCATCACCATTTGGCTTTCTTTGTTTTTGATATTCTTCAAAAATTATTGACCAGTCATGATTGTACTTTTCCATTAATTTTCCCATTTCATGACAGTCTTCCAAACTTGCATTCATTCCTTGACCAAAAAAAGGTACTGTTGCATGTGCAGCATCACCCATTAAAGCTACTTTACCTGAAGTCCATGGGTAACAACGCATAATTGCTAAGCTTGATAAAGGATGAGTTCCCCATTGGTCAGAAACATTAGGACACATTTCATAAAAATCAGGGAATGTTTTTTTGAAAAACGCATCTATCTCTTCTTTAGTATTTATTTTATCAAAAGCATTTTCATCTCCCGTGAAAGGCATAAACAGTGTACATGTAAACGAGCCATCCTCATTTGCTAAAGCAATTAGCATAAACCTTCCTCTTGGCCAAATATGCAACGAATTTTCATCTATTTTATATGATCCGTCTAGATTTGGAGGAATAAACAACTCTCTATACCCATCATCAATAAAATCTTGACTATAATCAAAACGATCTAGCTTTTGCATTGCCTTATAACGAATTGCAGAATAAGCACCGTCACAACCAAATACAATATCTGACTTATGTTCTAACTTTTCACCTGTAACTTTATTCGTTAAATAAACCACTCCATTTTCAAGATCAGCTCCTGTACATTGGTGATCATAAACGATGGTAGCTCCATATTCTTTTTCAGCAATATCCATCATCTTGGCATTTAGCCCACCTCTAGACACTGAAAAAATAGCTTGACCATCTTGACCGTATGGTTGATAGGTCAACTCTCCTGATTCACTATGCATGGTTCTACCATACATCGGAATTGCTAATTCATTTACACTCTCTTCTAAACCAACAGCTCTTAAAGCTTCCCAACCTCTGTGAGACAAGGCTAAGTTGATTGATTTACCCGCAGTTATTTCCGCCAAACGAATGTCTGAACGTCTTTCAAAAATAGTTACTTTATATCCAGCTTTTGCCAAATAAACAGCCCAAAGGGAACCTGCTAATCCAGCGCCTACTATAGTAGCTTCTTTCATTTCTTATTTTTTTAATTCTGGCTCTTTCATTACTGTACCACATTTATCACAAGTCACAAACTCAGGAGTGTCATAATATTCACTCAATATTTTTGGTAACTGGGTAACAATATCTCCTAAATGGAAAGGCATTTTATGTAACTCATTATTGCAATTTTCACAATACCATGAACAATAATCTAACTCTTCAGGTGTACGCATGCGCTCAATAACCAAACCTACTGTATTTGCTGGTCGTTGCGGTGAGTGTGGTACTCGTGCAGGTAATAAAAATATTTCGCCTTCCTTAATATCATAAGTGACTACTTTACCATCTTGAATGGTTGGTAATTGAATATCTCCTTCTACTTGATAGAAAAATTCTTCTCCTTCATTATAATGAAAATCTTTACGAGCATTAGGACCTCCAACAACCATAATAATAAATTCAGTGTCTTTATAAACGATCTGGTTTCCAACCGGCGGCTTTAGCTTATCACGATTTTCGTCAATCCATTTTTGAAAATTAATTGGTGGTATAATCATATTTGTGTTTTTGTAATTTAATTATAATTAATTTTATTAGTGTTTTACCCCCCCCCTATATAAATGGGATTGTCCACAGATTTAGGACTTAAAGTAATAAAAAGAAATTGACGAAACTCAACAAATGAGCTCCGTCAATTCCATATAAAATATTATTAGCTAAACAAGATTATTTGTTGCTTTTGGTCCATAGGAGACCATTCCATGCTAAAGCTATTTTTCAATGAGAGACTATACATCGTATTACGAAGTGCTCTTGCTTTTTGCATTGACTTTAAATCTTTAAATTTTAGATTGTTTGCCATAATTCAATTAAGTAAATAACTTTCGACTAAAAAACCGATTATCTATTAAAGAGTTCCTCTATTTTCTTGTTCTCTCTCAATAGACTCAAACAATGCCTTAAAGTTACCTGCTCCAAAACCACGGGCTCCCATTCTTTGAATTATTTCAAAGAATAACGTTGGCCTATCTTCTAAAGGTTTTGTAAATATCTGTAGTAAATACCCTTCTTCATCAGCATCTATCATAATAGCTAATTTTTGAAGCTCATTTATATCTTCCTTCATCATATCTCTATGTTCACCCAATCTATTAGGGATATCATCATAATATGTTTGTGGTGGTGGTGGCAAAAACTCTATTCCTCTTGCTTTTAACTGACTAACTGTTTCAATAATATCATCTGTAGCTACAGCAATATGTTGTACTCCTGAACCTTCATAAAAATCTAAATATTCTTCAATCTGAGAACGTTTAGCTGCTTTTGCTGGCTCGTTTATTGGAAACTTAATACGTCCATTTCCGTTAGACATTACCTTACTCATTAAAGCTGAGTACTCTGTATGGATTTGTTTATCATCAAAAGATAAAAAGTTTTCAAACCCCATAACGTCTTCATACCATTTTACCCAAACATCCATTTGTCCCCAACCAACATTACCAACCATATGATCGATAAATTTTAAACCAATTGAAGTTGGGTTATAATCTGATTTCCACTCTTGAAAACCTGGTAAAAATGCTCCGTTATAGTTTTTACGTTCCACAAACATATGAACAGTTTCTCCATACGTGTAGATTCCAGCTTTTACAACTTCTCCATGCTCATCCTTCTCAACAGTTGGCTCCATGTATACTTTAGCTCCACGTTTAGTTGTTTCTTCAAAAGCACTACGTGCATCATCAACCCATAGAGCGATTACTTTTACACCATCACCATGTTTTACTATATGATCATTTATTGGAGATTTACTATTTAATGGCGTTGTTAATACTAAACGAATTTTGTCTTGTACTAAAACATAACTTACAGAATCTCTAGATCCTGTCTCTAAACCTTTATACGCTAATGATTGAAAACCAAAAGCTGTTTTATAAAAATGTGCTGCTTGTTTTGCATTACCCACATAAAACTCTACGTAATCTGTTCCTAAAAGTGGTAAGAAATCTTGAGCACCTTCAAATATTTTTTCTAAACCGTAGTTTACTGATTTTACTTCTTTTTTACTCATAATAGTATATGTTTTGATAATTAACTTATCTAAAAATAGTATTTTTTAAAATTGTTAATTATTTTTTTAAAGTTATTTATTATAAAATCCAAGATTTATGATAATCATCAACTTGTAATTTTAAAGCTTCTTCTGTGATAGACATTGGTCTGAACGGATCAATCATTACGGCTAATTCACCTGTTTCTTTTTTACCAACACTTCGCTCTATAGCTCCTGGATGAGGTCCATGGGGTACACCTCCTGGGTGTAAGGTAATCTGTCCTTTTTCAATATTATTTCTACTCATGAAATCACCATCAACATAATATAATAATTCTTCAGAATCTATATTACTATGGTGGTAAGGAGCTGGTATACTTTCTGGATGGTAATCATACAAACGAGGTACAAAACTACACACTACAAAACCTGCAGACTCCCATGTTTGATGTATTGGAGGAGGCAAATGAATACGCCCAGTTATAGGTTCAAAATCATGAATAGAAAATGCATATGGGTAATGAAACCCATCCCAACCAACAACGTCAAAAGGATGATTTCCATAAACATATTCCCACATGTTTCCTTGTTTTTTAATCTTTACAAGAAATTCACCCTTTTCATCATGTGTTTCCAAATTTTCTGGCAAACGCATATCTCTTTCACAGAAAGGAGAATGTTCTAGTAATTGCCCGAAATTATTACGGTATCTTTTAGGAGTTAAAATTGGCTCAAAGGACTCTACATATAAAATACGATTTTCTTCTGTATCAAAATCTATTTGATAAATAACTCCTTTAGGGATAATTAAATAATCTCCATATTTAAAAGGAATATTTCCATAATTAGTACGCAACGTTCCAGATCCTACATGGATGAATAACATTTCATCAGCATCGCCATTCTTGTAAAAATAATCTTTAGAAAATGTTTTAGGAGCAGCTAAACCAATATGTAAATCATTATTTACAAATAGTGTTTTTCTACTTTTTAAAAAGTCTGATTCAGCTTCTAGTGAAAACCCTTTAAAACTTAGAGCTTTCATGTTTTTTTCAACTGCAACCTTTGGAGCTACAGATCCTAAATCTTTAATTTCTGTAACTACCGTTGGTGGATGAATGTGATATAGTAATGAGGACATTCCTGCAAATCCTGCAGTACCAAATAATTCTTCTTGATACAAACTACCGTCTTCTTTTTTAAACGTAGTGTGTCTTTTTGATGGGATTTTCCCCATCTTATGATATCTAGGCATTGTTTTTTTATTTTAATGGTTGAAAAATATAGTATTAAAATAATGCGTAGCTATTCTGGGTTCCTTTTTATCAGGTAATGAAGATGAATTAATATGTCTTGCCAAAAAGGTTTCATGATGTTACAAATATCGGAATTTTTTAAGGATTAATCAACAAAGGTGAGATTGGTGTTAGAAAAACAACAAATTAATTGCTTTCTTTTAAAAAATTAAAACCAATACCCTAAACTCACAAACCACTGTACTCTTTTTACTTCTGGTGACCATGATGATTTTATTTTCATTGGCCCTAGTATTGTCTTTGCTCCATAGCCTAATGCATATCCCGTATGATCTGGAAAGGACAACCAATCAGTATCTTTAAACAATCCGTCATCAATATTAGAAAAATTACCACTTAATGTTAAAAAGTGTTTTTTATAAAATTGGTAATGTATATCGATATTTCCTTTTACGTAACCATCACCAGCAATGCTTAAAAAATCATACCCGTAAAATGAGGAGTAATTATTTATCAAATTGTTCCCATAGCCACCAATTACAAAATCAAATGATGAATTGGTATTATTTCCTATCCTAAACCCTCCTTCCGTAAACACATTCAAGTATACATTACGAAACAATTTGGTTGCACCTCCTAATTTTGCTTTAGCAATGGAAAACTGTTCAAAGTCAGCTGCTTTTTTTCCAGTAAAAAGATATTGATGATAATCCCCAGCAAAATAAAGTCCTTTTGTTGGGTAATAAATATCATCCAACGCATCATATTTTAACTCTCCGTATGCGCTAAAAAAATTATCATTTTCGATTTTAGCATCACCCAGTTCTGGTGTGATTTTCAATATTTTATGCTCAACCCCTAAGGCTAAAGCTAAATTTTTTCGAAAAGGGGTTTCTATATAAAACTGATTTGTTAGGTCAAGCACATCAATATCGTCCTCTATAGCTGTTGATGGCGGTGTGGCGTTATCAAAAATACTAAAGTTTACTTTTTTCTCGAAAGAATTCAATCGGGACTTTAACCCTATACTCCAATAAAAACCTTTATCTATATAATATTCAAAATCATACCTAATGTTTTCTCCTAAAATAATATCAAGACTAACAATATCATTATTTGTAATTAACTGCTTATGTGTAACATTTACTAAAGCTGCTCCTTTATATAAATCGTCATAATGTAAACTTAATTTCAATGATGTTTTGTTTTTACTCTCTAGGATACTTAATTCCAGAATACTATCTTTTTTAACTTGATGCTTTATAACTTTAAAGTTATTGGTTGCGGCTAACGATATAATCCCTTTCTCAATTTTTTCACGAGAAACAATAGACGGTGTTTTTAATTTCAGTTTTCCTAAAACATAGGATCTTGTATAATTTTCATTCCCTAAAATTTCTATATTTTTTATATCATACTTTTCTGGGCGCTCTTTATTAACGAGCTGTTTTTGTTTAATTGTCTGTTTTTTGGCAATTTCAATCAAACGTTCTTTAGCTGATTTTGCTGCTTCATATCCTGAAGTATATATCTCCTCTCCTTGATCAAAAGAAACGATAGAATAATTTGTAATATTTGGTTTTATATAAACTGTCGTTTTTTCAATCTTTTCCTGCATCTGGTTTTGCGTAGTAAAGTTTGACAATTGTATCATGATATCTGATGCAGAGTTCAATTTTTCTTTTTTCCTTAAACTATCCTGAACATCAACACCAATAACAATATTTACTCCTTTTCCTAATAACTCATCAATAGGGTAATTATTGGACACTCCACCGTCAACCAGTAATTTACCATTTAAATTTACCGGCTCAAATAAAGTTGGAATTGCACCACTTGCTATTATTGCATCTGGCAAATACCCTTTATCCAGTATTACTTGTTTTCCCGTTTCTGCATCAGTAGCAACACATAAAAATGGGATTGGTAGTTTACTAAAATCATTTACCCCTTTTACGTGGTCCAATAATTTTGCGTAAAAATTGTATACATTTTGTCCTTTTGATATTGCAGAAGGGAATGTCAATTTAAAATTATTAAAAGGCAAGGTTACCATATGCTTATCACTATCTTTTCGCTCAAAAGAAGATTTGTTTTTTCGTTGAAAATCATCTCGGATTAACTCGTCAAAATTAGCCTGTTTAAAAAGAACCAATAGTTCATCCGCAGAATAACCCGATGCATATAAAGCTCCTACAATAGCCCCCATGCTTGTACCAGCAATATAATCTATTTGTACTCCTGAATTTTCTATTACTTTTAAAGCACCTATATGTGCTAAGCCTTTTGCGCCACCACCACTTAAAACTAAGCCTACTTTTAAATCTTTATTCTCTTTTTGTTCCTGAGATAAAGAGAATAAAGGTGCTAAAAATAGTGCTATATAAAAAATTGATTTCCCCACTTTGGAAAGTTACTAAAAGCTAGTGAAATTCTTGATATATTTTTTGAGCTTTCGACAAACCGACAACTTTTTGTAACTCTTCTAAGGAAGCTAGTTTAATTCGCTTTACAGACTTAAACTTTTTCATTAGTTCCACAGTTGTTTTTTCACCAATACCATTAATGGTTTCTAACTCTGTTTGCAATGCGCCTTTACTACGTCGGTTTCTATGATGTTCTATTCCAAATCGATGTGCTTCATTACGTAAATACTGAATTACTTTCAGTGTTTCTGATTTTTTATCTAGATATAAAGGATACTTATCATCGGGATAAAACAACTCCTCCAAACGTTTGGCAATACCTATAATCGCTATTTTCCCTCTTAACCCTAATGCTTCTAGACTTTTTAAAGATGATGATAATTGCCCTTTACCTCCATCAATTATAATTAACTGCGGTAAGGGTTGCTCTTCATCAAGTAAGCGTTTATACCTACGATATACCACTTCTTCCATAGAAGCAAAATCATCAGGACCTTCAACCGTTTTTATATTGAAATGACGATAGTCCCTTTTACTAGGTTTTCCGTTTTTAAATACTACACAGGCGGCTACTGGGTTTGTCCCTTGAATGTTGGAATTATCAAAACACTCAATATGCCTAGGCTCTTCGTGCAGTCGCAAATCTTTTTTCATTTGCTTCATCATTCTGTTAGAATGTCGTTCAGGATCGGTGATTTTTACTTGTTTAAAACGCTCCATTCTAAAATACTTCGCGTTTCTGGTGGATAAATCTAATATATGTTTCTTATCGCCTAATTTCGGAATTGTTAATTTTAATTCACTTCCTAAATCGATTTCAAATGGCACATACAACTCTTTAGACTCCGAATGAAATCTGGTTCTAATTTCCGTAATAGCCAACTCCAACAATTCTTTGTCAGTTTCTTCTAATTTTTTCTTCAGTTCCAACGTGTGAGATCGAATGATAGACCCGTATGAAATTTGCAAGAAATTAATATAGGCGAAACTTTCATCGGTAACAATTGAAAATACATCGACATTAGATATTTTAGGGTTTACAATAGTCGACTTTGATTGGTAATTTTCCAATACCTCAACTTTTTCTTTTATACGTTGAGCATCTTCAAATTGTAGGTTCTCCGCATAGGTATTCATCAGCTTCTTGAAACCCTGTAGTGAATCCTTAAAATTCCCTTTTAATATTTCTCTAATAGCGACAATTTGTTTGTTATAAGATTCTTCTGTTTGTAATGCTTCGCAAGGTCCTTTACAGTTTTTTAAATGATATTCTAAGCAAACCTTAAACTTGCCCGAATTGATATTATCTCTGCTTAATTGATAATTACAAGTACGTAAAGGATATAAGCCTTTTATCAAATCTAATAAAGTACGTACTGTCTTTATACTGGTATAAGGCCCAAAATATTCTGATCCGTCTTTAATAACTCTTCTTGTAGAAAATACTCTTGGAAAAGCTTCTTTTTTAATACAAATCCACGGATAGGTTTTTCCGTCTTTTAGCAACACATTATAACGTGGTTGATATTTTTTTATCAGGTTATTTTCCAACAACAATGCATCGGTTTCGGTAGCTACAACAATATGCTTTATACTGCATATTTTTTTTACCAATACTCCAGTTTTGGCATTGTCGTGATTTTTAGTAAAATAGGAAGAAACACGCTTTTTTAAATTCTTTGCTTTTCCTACATATAATATCTTCTCATCCTTATCATAGTACTGATATACCCCAGGTTCCTGGGGCAATAATTGCAATTGTAATTTTAAAGCATCTGTCATTACCAACAAAAATAAGGAAATACATCCGTAAACTACCTTTGTTGATATTCTAAATAAATCAACTAACTTAGCTACACAACTTAAATTACAAGAAACATGAATCCTATCCTTAAAAATATTTTAGCTGTACTAGCCGGCTTAATAATCGGAAGTATTGTAAACGGAGGAATTATTGCGATAAGTAATTCAATAATACCACTACCAGATGGTGCTGACACATCTACTATGGAAGGCTTAAAAGCCGCAGTTCATTTACTAGAGCCAAAGCATTTTATCATGTCCTTTTTAGCACATGCCTTAGGAACTTTTGTTGGAGCTTTTATAGCAGCTAAATTAGCAGCTAACCATAAAATAAAGTTTGCTTTAAGTATTGGTATCTTTTTCTTGTTAGGTGGTACTTATGTTATTTCACAAGCACCTTTCCCAACTTGGATTGTTGTTTTAGATTTAGGTTTAGCTTATATCCCGATGGGATATCTTGCTGGAAAATTGGCCACAAAATAACTAGTTAACTAATGTAAAAAAGAATGTGTAACTTTTTATACTTAACAACCATCTACCATACTACCAATTGAGAATTCGAATTCCTGTGTAACAACGTCACCTTTTGAATTTTCTGCGGGCTTCCATTTTGGCATGTTTGTAATTAAATCAACTAATAATTCGTCTATTGCTGTAATACCTGATGCCTTCATTAACATAACATTGTCTGCTTTACCATTTTTATTAACGGTAAAATTTATGGATGTGAACTGAATTTGTTTTGTACTTATAGCAGCTATTTTGGCGTTACTGTTTTCTTTTAAGTACGCTATCATATCCTTATACCCACCTATATAAGTTGCTTCTATCTCTGGGATTACAGTTAATGAAACATTCATTTCACTTTTCTCAAGCGAATTCGTTATCGTGTTTTTAGTGTTGTGTTTAACCGTTATAACAATATCTGTACCTACATCTGCCCTATTAAGCATGCTTTTTTGTTCGTCAGTTAACACATCATTAAAACTTTTTGCATTCACTTTTACTTTTTTACAAGATGAACTAATTTCAACTGAAATATATGCCGTAATCCAATTACTAGGATACCCTTCAATAAGGTCGCTAACTAATTTTGCTTTTTGTATTTTCTCAATTGTTATCGGTCGATAATATCTACCTCTCACTACATACGACAAATCTGGATTATTCATTGGTTTTTTTGCTTCAGAAAAATCAATTACTTCCGTTTTATCTACCTGTAAAGGAGTAGTCTTTATATTCAAATGGGCAATTTTAACGGTTTGCTGTTTATTTAAAAAACCAAAAGCGGTAAAGCCTATAGCTGCAATTAAAATACTGATAATTATTACGCTCTTTTTCATAATTGACTTGTTTTTAACCCCACCAGTGGGTTTAATTCTCCGAGACTTGCCTCGAACTACAACTGTTATTCTTAATTCATACCACGTGTACTTCACAGAGAATATTGATTAACATACCTACAAATTTAAACCTAACAACAGCTAATTAGTGAAAATGAAATGTAAAAAGTTGTTAATGAAATGTAAATTACTCAAAACCGAATACTATTTATAGTAACTTTGTTTACATGTCTCCTAAAACCATACGTACCATACTAATAATGATGCTATTAACAATTGGCGGATTATTTATTACACAAGTGTATTGGTTTAAAAAATCCTTTACTTTAGAAGAGCGACAATTTGATGAAAAACTGAATATTGCCCTCCGGAATATTGCGCACCAATTATTAGTATTAGATCATGATACCAGTTCAAGAATCCCTCCTATCTCTAAACTAGCTTCCAATGAGTTTTATGTAAAAACTAATTGTCATTATAATTTAGCAGTTTTGGATAGTTGCATAAAAAGTGAATTTCTTTCCAGAAAAATAGCTGTAGATTTTGATTATCTTATCCTAAAAGCGACAAGTGATGAAGTTTTATTAGGTAATAGCGTTTGGAATGTATCTGAACCATCAGAAATAGCATGTAAAGGTCGCTTAGATAATAAAGAAGTTCTTGATTTTAAAATACGTATTAATAACAAAACAACTTACCTTATTAATTCAATGGGTATATGGATGTATTCCTCTACAAGTTTGTTAGTTTTATTAGCGGTTTTTACCTTTATAATCGTTTCCATAGTTAAAGGAAAAAGGCTATCCGATTTAAAAAAGGACTTTGTAAACAATATGACGCATGAGTTAAAAACTCCTATTGCGAATATTTCTGTGGCATCAGAAGCTATTAGAAACAAGAACATTCAAATGGATGAGCATAAATTAAAAAAGTATGCTGATATAATTTACAATGAAAACGTCCGATTGCATAATTTAGTGGATCGGGTATTGCAAATATCAGCTATTGAAAAGCAAGATGAATCGCTTTCTATTGAAGAGGTTGATGTTCATAAAATCATATCTACTGTACTAGTCAGTTTTGAACCATTATTACAACAAAAAAACGGAGCTATAAATTCAAATTTAAATGCTGAGCAATACACTCTTCATGCTGATAAAACGCACTTGTCAAATGTAATTTATAATTTAATAGAAAATGCTATAAAATATTCCAACAATAGCCCAGAAATAACAATCAGCACTTCAAATAATAAAAACGGAATCAATATTGAGATAAGTGACAAAGGAATTGGTATTGCCAAGGAAAACCAACAACGAATATTTGAGCAGTTTTTCCGAGTCGAAACTGGAAATGTGCATAACACCAAAGGACATGGTATTGGGCTTAGTTATGTGAAACTTATTGTAGAAAAACACAATGGTTTGCTTACCTTTAAAAGTAAAAAAAATAAGGGGACTACTTTTAACATCTTCTTACCAATATAATTATGAACATCAAAAAACGGATCTTATTAGTTGAAGATGATGAAAGTATGGGCTTTTTATTAAAAGACAGCCTTGAAAACTACAATTATACTGTTACACATTTATCAGATGGACAATCTGCTTTAATTGAATTTAATAAACGCCCTTTTGATCTGTGTTTATTAGATGTTATGATGCCGAACATGGATGGGTTTAGTTTGGCAACTGAAATTAGAAAGAGCGATTTGGATATTCCAATTATATTCTTGACGGCAAAAGCTATGAAAGAGGATCGTATAAAAGGATTTAAACTTGGTGCAGATGATTATGTTACCAAACCTTTTAGTGTAGAAGAATTAGCCCTACGAATTAAAGCTGTTTTAAAAAGAGGTAAATTATTACAAACAACAGACAAGTTAATTCCATTTGCTAATTATGTCTTGGATCTTACCAATTTAATTTTAAATAGGGGTGACAATAAAATTCAGTTAACTCAAAAAGAAGCTGATATTTTGGCTTTGTTCGTGAGTAACCCGAATACCTTATTGAAAAGGGAATTTATCCTAAAAAGTATTTGGGAAGACGACAGTTATTTTATTGGTAGAAGTTTAGATGTTTTTATATCCAAATTACGCAAGCATTTTAAGGATGATTCATCTATTAATATAACCAATATTCATGGATCGGGTTATAAGTTTCAAGTGACCGAAGAAACAAGCTAAACAAATCACCAATCAATCCACCATACTCAACTGTATTCTTCCACGTTGTACATCAACTTCAATAATTTTTACGCTTACATGTTGATTCAATTGCACCACTTCATTAGGGTCAGAAACATATTTTTGAGCTAATTTGGAAACATGTACCAAGCCACTTTGTTTGATACCAATATCCACAAAGCAACCAAAATTAGTAATGTTGTTCACAATTCCAGGAACCCTCATTCCTACTTTTACATCTTCTATTTTTTGTAAATCTGCAGCAAATTCAAATACTTTAGCCAATTTCCTAGGATCCAAACCAGGTTTTTCTAATTCTTGAATAATATCTTTTAAAGTAGGTAATCCAATATCATTATTACAATATTTATCTACTGGTATTTTTAAAATCAATTCCTTATTGCCTATTAAATCTGAAAGTTTAACTTTTAAATCCTTAGCCATTTGCTCCACTAATTTATAGCGCTCAGGGTGTACCGCAGAATTATCCAAAGGATGCTTACCTTCATGAATACGCATAAAACCAGCCGCTTGTTCAAAAGCTTTAGCCCCTAAACGAGGTACTTTTTTTAGTTCAGCTCGTGATTGTATACTTCCATTTTCAGTTCGGTATTTTACAATGTTTTCAGCTATTGTAGTTCCAATACCTGATACATAACTCAATAATGGCGCACTTGCTGTATTTACGTTTACACCAATACTATTCACACAACTCATCACCACGGTGTCTAATTCCTTTTTCAATTTCGTTTGGTCTACATCATGTTGGTATTGTCCTACTCCTATCGATTTTGCGTCAATTTTCACCAATTCTGCTAACGGATCAGCCAATCGCCTACCGATAGATACTGCTCCTCTTACGGTAACATCGTAATTAGGAAATTCATCCCGAGCAATTTTTGATGCAGAGTATATAGATGCTCCAGCCTCATTTACTATAAAAACTTGCACTTCTCTATCAAAACGAATCTTTTTAATAAAAGCTTCCGTTTCCCTTGATGCTGTTCCGTTTCCAATAGCAATAGCTTCAAT